>Ga0256826_1000959_pt1 | contig 17899 bp, 16 predicted proteins | sample CV79metaG_FD_185975 | JGI IMG/M metagenome (GOLD analysis project Ga0256826, IMG submission 185975) | Hydrothermal vent microbial communities from East Pacific Rise, Pacific Ocean - CV79 | ecosystem: Environmental > Aquatic > Marine > Hydrothermal vents | place: Pacific Ocean: East Pacific Rise...
TTATAAGTATATTAAAGAGGCTAAAAATGGTATATTGAATACTTCTAATATAAGTAATGTTTTTTCAAATAAACCAATATTATATTTAGGAGCAGGTCCTTCAATCTCTAAATGTATTGAATGGATATATCTAAATCAAGATAGATTTATAATAGTTGCAAGTTCAGCAATACTTAAAAAGTTAGAGTTATTAAATATAATACCTGATATTATAATAGTTATAGATGGTCAAAAAGATGTTGTATTAAATCAGTTTAAAGTGTCAAGCCAAATGTACTTAAACTCAATTATTTTAGCTTCTATTAAAATTGATGAACAATTATTTTATAAAATAAATACAAATAAATTATATCTAGTTCAAGACTCTTTTGAATTATTTGAAGGATATGGAATACTAACAGGAGTTACAGTTGGAGATATTGGAATATCTTTACTTAAAACTTTAGGAGTAAAAGAGTTATATTTACTTGGATTTGATGCTTGTATAGATCCTAATAGTGGTAAAACTCATGATTCAATGCACCATTCTTCAAGAAAAATAAATACAAAAAATAATGGAAATACTTACTCTTCGCATATTGTAAAAGTAAAAGGTAATTTTTTAAGTGAAGTAGATACATTTATTTTTTATACAGGAATGATTGATAATATTTCCAATATACTTTTAAAAAGTAATATAAATGTGTATAACCTATCAAATGGAGCTTATTTTTTAAATACAAAAGCTTTAAAAAAAGAAGATATAAGCCTTGATAATTTAAAGATTTTTGATAAAGAATTATTTCAAAAAGAGATATTAAATATATTTAATGGTATCTCAAAAAAAGATTTAGATAGAAAAGATTTATCATATCTAAAAAAAGAAAAAAAAGTTTTGCAAAAGTTAGAAAGATTATCAATACAAACTATAGAGAAAGATATTTTAAAATTAAAGTCATCATATATTAACTCTGTATTTATTCAAATAGTTGAGAAATTTTTACTTCTTACTTCTGCTTACAAATATAAATATCAAGATATTAAAACTCAAGAAAAACAATTTAAAATCATTTTAAATGAGTTTAAAAGCCTATACTAAAGTACTTATATGAGATTTATATAAATTAATAATAGTTATTAAATGTTCACACCATAAATATTTTGTATCTTTTAAATCTTTAGTATCATTTTTCATACTTCTGTCGTTGAAGACAAAGTCTATATATCTATTTATTACAAATGAAAAATTTAAATATAGTTCAAATAAATATGAACTTTGTGTATCTGTATATTGTATTTGATTTTGTATAGTTCTTATATCTTCTTTTAATTGAGAGTATGATTTTATTTTTTTAGATTTAATATCATTGATAATTTCAATTATAGAATCTAATCTATTTATCTCTTCATTTATAGTAGTTTTACTTATATCATCTAGTTCTTTTATACTTGTATTATTAAGTTTTTCTTTTAGTTGTTTATGTAAATTTTTTTTATTTATATTTTTTTTATCTAAAATAACATCTTTGATATTTGTGGGTATAGTTTCTTGTATAAAGGCACCATCATTACTTAAGTTATATATATTTTGGAAAGGCTTTTTATCTAAGCTTATTGATCTGTTATAGCCCATAATAGATAGATTAAATAACCTTGTAGTTGTAACCTTAGGAAATAAGTTACCTTTTACTACAAGTGTATCTTCTCTTAGTGAAAATGATTTATTTAGTACAGATTGATTTGCTTGCTGATTTGTATCTATTTTAAAATCTTTATCTTGTTTTTTAAATTCATCATCATGGGTTTTTCCAGTTTTTTGATTTAGGGCTAAGTCTAAACCAAGAAGATAAATATTTTTAGCATTTAGTAAAAGTAAAATTTTAAAAGTAACTTCTCCAATTGTGATTCCATCTATTGGCATACTATTTTGTTGAAATGATCTTAGCATTTCATATGTATATACAGATGAAGTATCTTTTTTAAATAATTCAAATACTTTTGATGGAGTATTAATAGATGCTATTTTTATGCTCGTATTTAAATTTTCTTGTGAGAGATTTTTAAATTGGCTTAGAATAGTATCTTCTTTAGGATCAAGCGTAGTGATAATATCTGGTTTTATGTCAAATTGTGATAATTTCTTAAGTGTAGCTCCCATAGCTACTATTATAAATTTATTTTGATTTTCTTTTATCCATTTGATATTTTGACCTAAAGATGGACCAGCCCCTAGGAATAGTATATTATGTTCAAATACATTACTATTTTCATTAAAAGTTAGTGTATTATATTTATTAAAATTATTACACGATTTTTTAATTATGTTATCTAAAATAAGTCTATAGTTAAATACAAAAGGATCTTTTTCTAAAACTATGTTTAAAATCCTATCAAAATAGTTTGAAATATTATAGTTTGTAGAAAAATATTTATAAAATGTATTTTCTTGTATAAAGTTATTAAAAAATTTATTAAATTTATGTATAAAAATATTTTCATCTTCCATTATTGAAAATACAACACTTTTCCCATCACGTGCTAGAAGTGAATAATCACAAGTAAATAAAGATAATCTAAATATTTCAAGATTTTCTTCACATACAAAGTGATTAACGGTATTTAGTTTTTTGATTATTCTTGGTATATGTCTTGCTGCAAGTGTTCCAACAAAAATAAATTTATTTATCTCTTTTACTTTTTTATTTTTATTAGATACATTTTCATTTCTAATTTGTTTATAGTTTTGTAGTTCACCCAAAACCTTGATTTTATTTATATTAAATAGATTAATTTTCTCACTAGATAAGTCAACTATATTTCTATCGTATACTACTGGATTTAATAAACTTATAGTATTTGTATGTGTAAAATCACATGTTCTAACTGCATTGTTATTCCATTTTTTGGCATCTTTACTATAAAGATATTCTTCTTTTACATTATCAAAAATATCAAACTCACCATCGTCTTTTATAAATTCAAGAAAATATCTTTCTTTATATAAATCACTATTAATTGCATCAGATAAAATATGTACTCTTTGAAATAATTCATTGTCATATTCACTTAAAAATTGTAGATTATAAGTATATGTATTTATTAATGCATCTTGTAGTGCAATTTCTTCGTTTGTAGCCAAATTTTACCCTTATATTAAAGTATTTATTGTAATATATTTTTTTTACAAAAATAGTATACGATTATACAACTTAATCTAATATTAAGAAATGTATGATATTATATTTTATAAATAAAAGGCTAATTAAACATGATAATTCCACAAAGAAATGCCAAAGAATATGGTGCAGTACATATTGATAATTACCTAACATTTACAGGTTTTTGTAAAAAAGTTTCTAGTGAAGATATATGTGATGTTGATGTATATATTGATGGTAAAATTATCCAAACAATAGTTGCAAATAAATCAATAAATAAAATAGAACAAATATATGATATTCAAGGTCATGGATTTGAATATAACCTAGAAGAAAAATACTTTGAAAAATCACACCTTTTAGAATTTAAATCAACAAATGAAAATGTAGTATTAGTAAATAGTGGTATTCAAACTATTGATAAAAGTAATATAAAATTTAATGAGTATAAATTTATGCATAGTTTAACTAAAAAACTTCCAGAAGATATCAAAAAATTCAATGTAAAAAATTCAATAGGTATCTTAGCTAAAGAATACAACTTAAAAGATGAAATATTTATTAATTATATTAAAGAATTAGGAGTTCGATTTAGAGATATAACTATTAAAGTGTTTTATTTTAGGAATTCTGAAGAAGATAGTATTAAAAGTATTTTTAAAAATATTAAAAATATAGAATTTATTTTATTACATGATGTAATTCAATTAGTTGAAAATATAGAGATTATGATTTTTAATGAAGATGGATATGATAATAGAAATTTATATATTTATTTATTCAAATATATAAATCAAATTATACCTTGTGCTATGGAGAAAAGAGATATAACAATTGAAACAATTGATTATATAAACAGTGGACATGAGCTAATAACAGATTATAATAAATTTGGACTAACCAAATTAATTATTGATAAATATGATCAAAGTTTTACAAGATTAATGTACGAGAAAACTTATCACGATATTTCTGATAATTCTTATGTAATAGACAAAGAAATGAGTTCTATTGAATTTTACAATTTTGAAAGAATAAATTTAATTTTAAATATTCCAGGATATAAAAATAATTTAAATGATAATAGATTTGGTAAAATGTTATGAAAAATAAAAATATATTAGTAACAGGAGCAGATGGTTTTATTGGTTCTCACTTAGTTGAGATGCTTGTAAAAGAGGGAGCAAATATTAAAGCACTAAGTTTATATAATTCATTTAATTATTGGGGATGGCTTGAAGATGTTAGTTGTCTTAAAAATATTGAAGTGTTAAACGGTGATGTAAGAGATCCACATTATTGTAAAATGATTACAAAAGATATAGATATTGTTTTTCATTTAGCAGCACTTATTGCTATACCATATTCTTATGTTGCACCAAGTAGTTATGTTGATACAAATATAAATGGGACTCTTAATATTATTCAAGCTTGTTTAGAAAATAATGTCTCAAGAGTAATACATACAAGTACAAGTGAGGTTTATGGTACAGCTCAATATGTACCAATTGATGAAAAACATCCATTACAACCTCAAAGTCCATATAGTGCATCTAAAATTGGCGCAGATAATATGGCAATGAGTTTTTATAATTCTTTTGAATTGCCAGTTTCAATTGCTCGACCTTTTAATACTTATGGTCCAAGACAAAGTGCTAGAGCTGTTATTCCAACTATAATTACGCAAATTGCAAATGGAGTAAAAGAGATAAAATTAGGTGATGTTAGTCCAACTAGAGATTTTAATTATGTTGAAGATACTTGTAGAGGTTTTATATCAATCGCAAAAGAAAATAAAACTATTGGAGAGACTATAAATATTGGTTCAAATTTTGAAATAAGTGTAAAAGATACTTTAGAATTAATAAAAGAGATTATGAATAGTGATGTAGAATTTATACTCGATGAACAACGAATAAGACCAACAAACAGTGAAGTTAATAGACTATGGTGTGATAATACCAAAATTAACAAACTTACTGGATTTAAACCAAAATATAATATAAAAACAGGTTTAGAAAAAACTATTGAATGGTTTGAAATAGAAAAAAATCTATTAAAATATAAATCAGATATTTATAATGTATAGTAAAATAATAAGTTTTATTCAAAAAATATATAATACAAAAGATTATATTGCCTTACACGAACCAGTATTTAATGGTAATGAAAAAAAATACTTAAATGATTGTATTGATTCTACTTTTGTATCTTCAGTTGGTAAATATGTAGATCAATTTGAAAAAGAATTTGCCAAAAAAGTTGGTTCTAAATATGCAATAGCAACAGTAAATGGAACTTCAGCTTTGCATGTATCTTTGATATTAGCAGATGTAAAATTTAATGACGAAGTAATAACTCAAGCATTGACATTTGTAGCGACAAGTAATGCAATTAAATATATAGGTGCAAATCCAATATTTATAGATGTAGATTTAGATACGATGGGATTAAGTCCAAATTCTTTAGAAGAGTTTTTAGATAATAATTGTGAGTTAATAAATAATCAATGTATAAATAAAACTACAAAAAAAACTATAAAAGCATGTGTTCCAATGCACACATTTGGACATCCTTGTAAAATAGAAGAGATAAAAAAAATATGTGATAACTGGAATATTTCTTTAGTTGAAGATTCTGCTGAAAGTTTGGGTAGTTTATATAATAATAAACATACAGGTACATTTGGAAAATTAGGAATTTTTAGTTTTAATGGAAATAAAATTATAACAGCAGGTGGAGGTGGAGTAATAGTAACTGATGATGAAAATCTAGCTATAAAAGCAAAGCATCTTACAACTACTGCAAAGATGGAACATCCATTTGAATATCAACATGATAATATAGGATATAATTATCGTCTTCCAAATTTAAATGCTGCATTGCTTCTAGCTCAATTAGAACAACTAGATGAGTTTGTAGAAAATAAAAGAGATTTAGCACTTAAATATGATAAATTTTTTAAAGACAATGATAAAATAGATTTTATAAAAGAACCTATAAATTCAAAATCTAATTATTGGCTTCAAGCTATTATATTTAAAGATAGTAAAAATAAAAATGACTTTTTAGAATATACAAACAATAATAATGTGATGACCAGATCTATCTGGAAACTTATGACTAATCTAGAAATGTTTCAAGATTGTCAATGTGATGATTTGAAAAATTCTAAATATTTAGAACAAAGAGTTGTTAATATTTCAAGTGGTGTTAGAATATAATGAAACTAACTATAGGATATTTTGCAGATGGACCATGGAGTCATAAAGCTTTTAATAAAATCATACAAAATAAAGATATAAAAATAAGTTTTATTTGTGTTAGATTTGATACTAAAGATGAAGTACTTAAAAATTATTGTATTAAGTATAATATTGATTATCTTAAATATAAAAATATAAACTCTTTAGAATTTATAAGTAAAGTTAGTAATTATAATTGTGATTTATTTGTTTCTATGTCATTTAATCAAATATTTAAACAAGAAATTATTGATATACCTAAATATAATATAATAAACTGTCATGCAGGAAAACTACCATTTTATAGAGGTAGAAATATATTAAATTGGGCATTAATAAATGATGAGAAAGAATTTGGAATTACAGTTCATTATGTAGATGAAGGTATTGATACTGGAAATATTATACTACAAGAATGTTATGAAATTACAGATAATGATAATTATCATACATTGTTAAAAAGATCTTATGAAGAGTGTGCAAATATTTTATATAAGTCTATACTATTATTTAAAAATGGCAATGTTAAAGCAATAAACCAAAAGACAATAGATAAAATAGGCTTTTATTGTTCTCAAAGAAAAATAGGAGATGAAATACTAAATTGGAATCAAACTAGTAGAGAAATATTTAATTTTACTAGAGCGATTTGTAAGCCTGGACCAATGGCAAGAGCTTTTATAAATAATAATGAGATGAAAATAAATAAAATAGAATATATAAAAGAAGCTAAATCTTATATATGTATAGTTGGAGCTGTTCTGATGAAAGATAAAAATAGTTTTTATGTAAAAACTAAAGATAGCTTTGTCAAAGTTGTAGATTTTGAATATAATGGAGTATTTAAAGTAGGAGATAGATTTGAACTTAGATAAAGTATTTATTATTGCAGAAGCTGGTGTAAATCATAATGGTTCTATAGAGCTTGCTAAAAAATTAATTGATGTTGCAGCTAATGCAGGAGCTAATGCTGTAAAATTTCAAACTTTTAAAGCAGAAACTTTAGTATGTAAAGATGCAAAGAAAGCTGATTATCAAAATATAAATATAAATGATGGTGATGATAATCAGTTTAATATGCTTAAAAAATTAGAATTAGATTTAGATACACATAATTTACTGATAGATTACTGTGAACAAAAAGATATTATGTTTCTTTCAACACCATTTGATATAAAAAGTATTGAATTACTTGATAATTTAGGACTAAATATATTTAAAATACCAAGCGGAGAGATTACAAATTTACCATATTTACGAATGATAGGAAGTTTAAAAAAACAAGTCATCCTATCAACAGGTATGGCTACATTAGATGAGGTAAAAGATGCTTTGGAAGTATTAATTAAATCTGGAACATTAAAAGAAAATATCACTATACTTCATGCAAATACAATGTACCCAACGCCTATGGAAGATGTAAATCTTAATGCTATGATAACTATTGGTAAAACATTTGATATAGCTTATGGTTATAGTGATCATACTCTTGGAATTGAAGTACCAACAGCAGCTGTTGCATTAGGAGCTACTATAATTGAAAAACATTTTACATTAGATAAAACGATGCAAGGACCTGATCATAAAGCATCTCTTGAGCCAAAAGAATTAAAAGCTATGGTAGATGCTATACGAAATATTGAAAAAGCCTTAGGTGATGGTATAAAGCAACCAACTCCAAGTGAAACACCAAATATAGAAGTGGTGCGAAAATCAATTGTGGCAAATTGTGATATTAAAAAAGGTGATATTTTTACAACACAAAATTTAACAGTTAAAAGACCAAATAATGGTATCAATCCAATGAAATGGGATAGCATCATAGGGAAGATTTCTAAAAAGAATTATGAAAAAGATGAGTTAATATAATATGATAAAACAAAAAATATGTATAATAACAGGAACTAGAGCAGAATATGGATTATTATATTGGTTAATGAAAAGAATTGATAAAGAAAAATCTTTAACATTACAATTAATAGTTACAGGAATGCATTTAAGTAGTGAATTTGGTCTTACCTATCAAGAGATAGAAAAAGATTTTAAAATTGATAAAAAGATAGAGATTCTTTTATCGAGTGATACAACAATTGGAATAAGTAAATCTATGGGATTGGCTCAAATTAGTTTTGCAGAAGCTTATGAAGATTTAAATCCTGATTTAGTAATTGTTTTAGGTGATAGATATGAAATTTTTAGTGCCACAAGTGCCGCAATGGTTGCTCGTATTCCAATAGCACATATTCATGGAGGAGAAGCAACACAAGGTGCTATAGATGAAGCAATAAGACACAGTATAACCAAAATGTCTCATCTTCATTTTACTGCAACTAAAGAATACAAGAAAAGAGTAATTCAGCTTGGTGAGAATCCTCAATTTGTGTTTAATGTAGGTGGAATGGGAATTGAAAATATTAAAAAATTAAAATTATTAAATAGAAAAGAATTTGAAAAAAATATAAATTTTAAATTAAATAAAAGAAATATTTTAGTTACTTATCATCCTGTTACTTTAGAAAAAAACACTACTAAAAAATATTTTCTTAATATCTTAGATGCTATTGATCAATTAAAAGATACCAATATTATTTTTACTAAATCAAACAGTGATGCAGATGGTAGATTAATTAACACAATGATAGAAGAATATGTATCATCAAATAAACATAAAGCAGTTGTATTTACTTCGCTAGGACAATTGAAATATTTAAGTGCTTTACAGTATGTAGATGCTGTAGTAGGTAATAGTTCTAGTGGATTACTTGAAGTTCCATCTTTTAAAATAGGAACAATCAATATAGGTAATAGACAAAAAGGAAGAATTAAAGCCAAAAGTGTGATTGATTGTAATCCTATAAAGGAAGATATATTAAATTGTTTTAAAGAACTTTATTCTGCTAGTTTTCAAGAAAAATTACAAAATGTAAAAAATCCTTATGGTAATGGAAATGTAAGTAAGAAAATTATTAAAATTTTAAAACAACAAAACTTTAATTCCTTAGTATTTAAAACATTTTATGATCAATAGGATATAAGATGAAAATTATATTTATTGGTACTGTTGAATTTTCATTTTATGCATTAGAAAGGTTAATTTCTATTCATAGTAATATAATTGGTGTTCTTACAAAAAAGAGTTCTGATTTTAATAGTGATTTTAAAGATTTAACACCACTTTGTATAAATAATAATATTCCAATAAAATATGTAGAAGATATAAATAATATAGATAATATACATTGGATAAAACAATTAAATCCAGATATTATTTTTTGTTTTGGTTGGTCTAGTTTAATAAAACAAGATTTACTTAATATACCACCTAAAGGAATAGTTGGTTTTCATCCTGCCGCATTACCTAACAATAGAGGTAGGCATCCATTAATTTGGGCTTTAGTTTTAGGACTTAACAAAAGTGCTTCAACATTCTTTTTTATGAACAATGATGCAGATTCTGGCGATATAATATCTCAAAAAGAGTTTGATATATTATACAATGATGATGCGCAATCTTTATATACTAAAGTGATAAAAATAGCGTTAAGGCAGATTGAATTTTTTGTACCACAATTAAGTAATAATACTTATAATAAAATACCTCAAAATCATCAAATAGCAAACTATTGGCGTAAAAGAAATCAAAAAGATGGGGTAATAGATTTTAAAATGAATAGCTATGCTATATATAATTTAGTAAGAGCATTACGTAAACCATATGTAGGAGCAAGTATCTATTATAATGATCAGGAAGTTAAAATTTGGAAAGTAAAAGAACGATTTGATCTATTAGATATTAATAATATTGAATTTGGTAAAGTTATCAAAGTTGAAAATAATAATATTATAGTAAAATGTTATGATAATGCGATTGAAATAATAGAACATGAATTTAATACCTTACCTAAAATTGGAGAATATATCAGATGAAAAATAAAGTTTTAGTTATTGCTGTACATCCTGATGATGAAACATTAGGTTGTGGTGGAACATTATTAAAGCATAAAGCAAATGGTGATGAGATACATTGGCTTATTTGTACGCATACAAATATTAATGATGACTTTTACAAGATCAGAGAAAAAGAGATAAAAAAAGTTACTAACTTATATGATTTTAACAGTGTTCATAACTTAAAATTTAATTCTACACAAATTGATCAATATAGTACAAATGAATTAATTGAAAAAATTTCAAATGTTATAAAAAATATTGAACCAAATATTTTATATATGCCTTATAAAAATGATGTACATAGTGATCATAGAAAGATTTTTGAAGCTAGTTTCTCTTGTACGAAGCCTTTTAGATTTCCATATATTAAAAAAATTTATATGATGGAAGTAGTAAGTGAAACTGAATATGTACCAGCTACAAAAGAGGATTGGTTTGTGCCAAATGTATATGTAGATATTAGTAAATTTATGAAGAAAAAAATAAAAATTATGCAAACATATAAAAGTGAACTTGGTAAACACCCTTTTCCTAGAAGTAAAAAGAATTTAAAGGCACTATCTAGTTTTAGAGGAGCAACAGTTGGATGTAAATATGCTGAAAGTTTTGTGTTATTAAGAGATATAAGATAATGCAAAATATAATCTTATATACTACAAATACTATAAAAGAAGCATTAGAGATTATAGATAAAGGAACTTTACGAATAGCTGTTGTTATAGATAACAATGGAAAATTATTGGGAACCTTAAATGATGGTGATATAAGAAGAGCTTGGCTTAATAATTATACTATGGAGTCATCTATAGAAGATATATATTGGAAAACACCAACAACTTGTTATATTGATGATGATAAAGAAACTATTATTCAAAAAGCTATATTAAATCAAGTTTATCAAATACCTATTATAGATTATGATAATAATTTTATCAGAATAGAAGATTTAGCTTTATTATTAACAAAACATAAAAGAAAAAATAAGGTTATTATTATGGCTGGTGGATTAGGTACAAGACTAAGACCATTAACAAATGATACTCCAAAACCATTGCTAAATGTTGGTAATCAACCTATCTTAGAAACGATTATAAATAAATTCTCACAATATGGTTTTCATAATATTATTATTAGTGTAAATTATAAATCAGATATGATAAAAGAATATTTTCAAGATGGTTCAAAATTTGGAGTTAATATTAGCTATATAGAAGAAGATAAAAGAATGGGAACAGCAGGGGCTTTGTCTTTGTTAGATAAAAATGATATCGATGAACCATTTTTTGTGATGAATGCAGATCTACTAACAAATGTCAATTTTGTAAATTTATTAGATTTTCATATAAATGGTAAATCTATTGCTACTATGTGTGTGAGAGAATATACCCAACAAATACCTTATGGTGTTGTAAATACTTTAGATGATAAAATTATTTCTATAGTAGAAAAGCCAATAGAAAAGTATTTTGTAAATGCTGGGATTTATATATTAAGTGAAAAAATATTAGATATAATACCGCATAATCAATTTTATGATATGCCAACATTATTTAATGACTTATTATCATCAAAAGAAAATATTTTATCATTTCCTATTCATGAATATTGGATAGATATTGGGCAACATAACGATTATATTCAAGCAAATAATGAATATAATGAAAATTTTTAAAAGATAGTAAATGAAAAAATTAAAATTAAAAGTAAATTTTGATGTATGTACATTTTGTAATCATCAATGTAATTTTTGTTCTAACCCAGATAATAGAACAATTAAATCTCAGGTTAATATAGAACAATATTCTAAAGTTATGGATAATATTTCTAAATATATTGAAATAGAAGAATTAGGACTAAGTGCTAAAGGTGAAGTTTTAATCAATAAAGATTTAGCCAATATTATTAAAATATCTAAAGAAAAATACAATATAAAATACTTATATATTAGTAGTAATGGTGCTTTATTTGTCAAAGAAAAAATTGATGAATTATTAAGTGCTGGTTTAGATAGTACAAAATTCTCTATTAATGCTGTTACAAAAGAAACATATAAAAAGATACATAATCAAGATGATTTTGATATAGTAATTGAAAATTTAAAATATTTAATAGAGGCAAAAAAAATAAAGTTTATTAATCATAAAATTTTTATATCAAGTGTAACTACAATAGATAAAAATTTATTAGAAAAGAAATTTGAAGAATTATTAGGTAAAGAAAATATGCAGTATATAAATGATATTTTTGTATTTAAATTAGACTATACCTCTAAATTTGAAGAAACTAAAAGTAATGAGATTATTACAAAGGGCTGTCCAATACCTTTTAATGAAGTTTATATAAATTCTGATTGTTCTTTAGGTTTTTGTTGTAAGGATTATTTTGATGAAATTAATTTTGGTTCATTACTAAATAATGACTTTTTAGATTTGTATCATTGTAAACAGTATGAAGATATACGAAAAATGCATATAAAAAAAGAATTTCCAAATAATCATTTATGTAAAAATTGTTTATTGTATAAAAAGGAAAATGATGTATAAAGATAAAAAAATTATAGCTATTATTCCAGCTAGAGGTGGAAGTAAAGGATTAAAAGGTAAAAATATTAAAAAGTTATGTGGTAAACCACTTATAGCATATACGATTGAAACGGCTAAAAAATCAAAATACTTAGATGAAGTTATGGTAACTACAGATAGTAAAGAGATTGTTTCTATTGCTAAAGAATATAAAGCAAATATTCCTTTTATACGACCTGATAATTTAGCAAATGATACTGCTAGTTCAGTTGGTCTAGTTTTACATACATTAGATTATTATCAAAATACTTTAAGTAATAAATTTGATTATTTTATTTTACTTGAGCCTACATCACCTTTGCGAGAAGATGATGATATAGATACTATGATAGAAAAATTAATAGATAATGAAACTTTATATGATTCTATTACTTCTATTGGTGAAGTATCTGATCATCCATCATTAGTAAAGGAGATTATCAATAATTCATTACAACCATTATGTAAAGAATTAGAATTCAATTTTAGAAGACAAGATAATCAAAAAGCATATTTTCCTTATGGTGTTGGATATATGATTAAAGTTGATACTTTTAAAAATGAAAAAGTATTTTATACAAAAAGAAATACTTTTCATATAATACAAAGATACCAATGCTATGAAATTGATGATATATATGATTTCTTAGCTATAGAAAATATTATAAAATATAAAAAAGGACAAAAAGATGAATTTTAATATTGATAAAGAAAAAGAATATAATGCTGACTCAGGTTATAAACAAAAAACATATTCAACAAAATGGGAAGAAAACCGTTCTGATGAATATTTTGAGTATAGAAATAATTGGTCTAAATATCCACAAAATAGGATAGTATCAGACTTTCCACTTCATTTGGATATAGAAACAACAAATGTATGTAATTTAAAATGTCCAATGTGTCCTAGAACAATTTTAATTGAAAAAGATGACTTTTCAGCTCAAGGATATATGAGTGATGAAGATTATAAAAATATTATAGATCAAGGTGTGGCAAATGGAGTTAAAAGTATTAAATTAAATTATTTAGGAGAGCCATTATTGCATCCAAATGTTGTATGGCAAGTGAAATATGCTAAAGAGCAAGGTATAATAGATGTGATGTTTAATACAAATGGTGCATTATTAACTAAAGAAATCAGCAAAGAATTACTAGAAGCTGGTCTTGATAAACTTTTTATATCATTTGATTCTATAAGTCCTGATATTTATGAAACACAAAGAAAAGGAACTCATCTTGGAAAAGTGATCGACAATGTATATCAATTTGTACTATTGCGAAATAAATCATATCCAAATACTCATGTAAGATTATCAATGGTTATGTATAATAAACCTGAATGGATAGAACAATTTGATGGATTACAAGTGATGTGGAGAAATTTGGTTGATGCAATTGGCTTTGGATTTTATACTGAAAGAGATTATGATAAAGTTGGTAAATATCCTAAAGTAGATGGCTTTTCTTGTGAACAGTTATTTCAAAGAATGTTTATTAAATACAATGGAAATGTAACTGTTTGTTGTGTTGATGATCAAGATGAATATATAGTCGGTAAATGGAAAAATGAATTATTAAAAGATATATGGCATAGTGATAAATATACAAAGATAAGAGATATTCATAGTGCTGGTAATTATCATTGTATTAATATGTGTAGTAAATGTTATATGCCAGTAAGTGATTAGGAATATAAGATGGTATTTTTAGTAATTGGCTTGGGTTCTATGGGAAAAAGAAGAATTAGAAATCTTCAATCCTTAAGTTATCAAGATATTATAGGATATGATATTAATCAAAATAGACTCAATGAAGTAAAAGAGAAATATGGTATATCAGTTTATGAAGATTTTGATAATATTTTATTAAATAATAAGATTGATGTTTTTATTATATCAACACCTCCTAATATGCATATGAAATATGCAAATATTGCTTATAATAATAATATCCATTGTTTTATAGAAGCAAGTGTAATACATAGTAAAGAGATTTTAAAATTATCACAAAAAATAGAAAAAAAAGATTTAATTATTGTCCCATCTTGTACTATGGCATATTATGGTATGCCATTAAAAGTTAAAGAACTTATCGCTGCTGGTATAATAGGTAAACCTTTAAATATAAACTATCAATGTGTTCAATATCTTCCAGATTGGCATCCTTGGGAAGATATAAATGATTATTATGTATCAAATCCTAGTACAAGTGGCTGTAGAGAAATAGTACCTTTTGAATTAACTTGGTTAAATAAAATATTTGGTTATCCAAATCCATTAGCTTGTGTAAAACGAAAATTAACTGATATGCAAGCAGATATAGATGATATTTATCATTGTATATTACAATATCCAAATAATTTATTAGCAAATATTACTATTGAAGTTATATCTCGTCCAAAATCTACAAGAGAGATAACAATTTTGGGAGATATAGGAAAGTTATCTTATAGTGCGGATACAAATATATTAAGATATATTAATACTGCTATGGATGATTGGAAAATAATCAATTTTGAAAGTGGTAGTATAGAAAAAGGATATATTAATCCAGAAGAACCATATATAAATGAGATGGAAGATTTTTTAAATGCTATAATTAAAAAAGATATAAAGTTATTTCCAAATTCATTAAAAGAAGATTATGATACATTAAATTTATTGTATAAATTAGAAGAATTAACAGGAGATGATATTGCAAACTTATCAAGATAGATTATTAAAAGTAATACCAGCAGGTGCGCATACTTATAGTCGTGGATTTGATCAATACCCTTCAAATGCTCCACAGATATTGAAAAATGGCTTAGGTGCTTATGTATATGATGATAAAGATAATAAATATCTTGATTATGGCATGGCTTTAAGAGCAGTTAATTTAGGGTATGCAAATGATAAAATTAATCAAGCTGCTATTAAAGAGATAAATAATGGAAATAATCTTACACGAGCTAGTATGATAGAGCTTGAAGCAGCTGAATTGTTAGTAGATTTGATACCATTTGTAGATATGGTAAAATTTACAAAAAATGGTTCAACAGCTACAACAGCAGCTATTAAATTAAGTCGTGCTTATACAAATAAAACTATGGTAGTAAGATGTGCCGAACATCCATTTTTTTCTTATGATGATTGGTTTATTGGTTCGACACCTGTTACAAAAGGAATTAAGCAAGATGATATAGATAATACAAAACTTTTTCATTATAATGATATAAAGAGTTTAGAAAACTTATTTGAAAAATATTCAGATCAAATAGCTTGTGTGATATTAGAACCAGCTACTACCGAACATCCAAAAGATAATTTTTTACATAAAGTGAAAGAACTTTGTCTTAAATATAATGCTGTATTTATTTTAGATGAGATGATTACTGGATTTAGATGGAGTTTAGGTGGTGCTTGTGAATATTATAAAATAGAACCTGATTTGGTTACTTATGGAAAAGCTATGGCAAATGGATTTAGCGTTGCTTGTATTGCTGGTAAAAAAGAGATTATGTCTTTAGGTTCTATTGAAAAAAAAGGTAGTGAAAGATTATTTTTACTTTCAACAACGCATGGTGCTGAGATGTGTGGACTTGGTGCATTTGTAGAATCCATAAAATTTCTAAGAGAAAATAAAGTAATAGATCACTTGTGGGATTATGGAAATAAATTAATTGATATTATGAATAATAAAGCTAAAGAATATAATATAAGTGAATATTTTATAGTAGATGGTATATCTTGTAGTCCATATTATTTAACTTACGATAAAAATAAAAATTTATCATTAGAATTTAGAACATTATTTGCTCAAGAGATGATTAAACAAGGTATCTTAATACCTTGGATAGCATTAAGTTATGCACATGGAAAAGATGAGTTAGAATTTACTAAAAAAGCTTTAAATAAAGTTTTTAGTATTTATAGAAAAGCCTTAGATGAAGGTATAGATAAATATTTAGATGGTGAATCAATCAAACCAGTATTTAGAAAGTATAACTAATGTTAAAAAATAAAGTTATTATAGTTACTGGTGGAGCAGGATTGTTAGGTAAAGAGTTTATTAAAGCTATAGTTAAAAATAATGGTATTGCAATAATTGCTGATATTAATAAACAAATAGGTAAAGAAGTTGCACAACAATTGAAAAAAGAGTTAAATACAAAGAATATAAAGTTTGTTAGATTGGATATTACATCAAAAAAATCTATACAAAAGGTTATACAAAAAGTAACTAAAAGATATAATAAAATTGATGGTATTGTAAATAATGCATATCCAAGAAATAAATCTTATGGTAAACACTTTTTTGATGTATCTTATGATAGTTTTTGTGAAAATCTAAATTTAAACTTAGGTGGATATTTTTTAACTTCACAACAATTTGCATTATTTTTTAAACAACAAGGTTTTGGAAATATTATCAATATATCATCTATTTATGGTGTAATTGCTCCAAAATTTGCAATATATCAAAATACAACTATGACAACACCTGTAGAATATGCTGCTATTAAATCATCTTTAATACATCTTACAAAATATATGGCACAATATCTTAAAGGATATAATATAAGAGTAAATAGTATAAGCCCAGGTGGAATATTTGATAATCAACCTATTGAATTTTTAGAAAAGTATGCTAATAATTGTTTAAATAAAGGTATGTTGGATAAATCAGATTTACAAGGTAGTTTGATATATCTATTAAGTGATATGAGTAAATATGTTAATGGACAAAATCTTATAGTAGATGATGGATTTACATTATAGAGTCAATGATATTATTTGTTTTGGTTTGATATTTAGATGATTAATAAAATAGTCATAATCCTTTTGTTCATAACCTATATTTAATGATAAAATAGAGTCTTTAAGATTTGATACGATTGTTGTATTGATTATAATACTTTCTTTTGATAGATATTTAAAATATGTTAATAAGATATATGATATATCTGTATAGCAATATATATTAATAGTGGTATTATTTGTAATAAGATCTTTAAATATAG
>Ga0256826_1000960_pt1 | contig 17892 bp, 18 predicted proteins | sample CV79metaG_FD_185975 | JGI IMG/M metagenome (GOLD analysis project Ga0256826, IMG submission 185975) | Hydrothermal vent microbial communities from East Pacific Rise, Pacific Ocean - CV79 | ecosystem: Environmental > Aquatic > Marine > Hydrothermal vents | place: Pacific Ocean: East Pacific Rise...
CACTTACCTTCATAAGAGCATAAGCCTCTTTTGCTTCATCAATAGTTATAATCGAATGGCTTATTAACTCATCCATCAACCAAACTGTTCCAAAAATAACAACGGCTTCTTTTTGCCCTGCTTTTCGTAATGCTCCATCTCCTGTAACCAATGGGCAAGACTCTTGTTTGGCTGTGGCTAATGCCAATTTATCATAAAAACCTATTTTTGGGTATTGATATAAAGTGTTATCTACATAACTAATAGATTCAGAAGAGAGCGTTTTCATAACCAATCCATATTCTAAAAGATTCTCATGTTCTTCTACCAACTCCTCATAATATAAAATATCAGGCACAGCAAACTGATAAGGAAGCTCAAACATCTTTTGAGTCAAATTTGAAACCTCCATATCTATAAAAATATTACTATCACTTATAAGAAGTTGCGATCTATTTTCCTGTCACTCTATAGTTATGAAATTTTCTAACCGTCATCTCCAACAGTTCAGCCCCTTTTGATTCGCTAATAACCTCTTGCGATACTGCTCTTAAGACCAACTGTTTAAATCGTTTGACTCTCTCCATTAGATAGGGTCGAGTTGGTTCATTATTATCCCAACCATTCTGTTTAAAGAGCTTTCTTAGGCTACTAGAGTATTCATACGAGATAATTTTAAGCTGATTGGCTCGTATAAATCCTACTTGCATACTAACCCCAAACTCCTCTTTGAGCAGTGCCAACTCTGCAATTTCAATACTTTTTCTTTCACTTCCCAACCTATCAATCAGTGCCTTTTTAGGCAACAAAAAAGCACCTGCAAATCGGTTACTTGCTCTCTCTTCATCTATCTCTGTACTCAATCGTCCTCTTACAATCAAATGTCCCAACTCATGAGCCAAAGTAAATCGCTGTCTTACCCCTGACCAACATTTACTAATAACAATAATTGGATTACCATTAACCATTGCTATTAATCCATCAAAGCCATTATCTACATTCTCATCTATCATAAAAACTTTGATACCTTGCAACTCTAAAATATCCGATAAATCAGCGATAGGGTCTTCGCCCAAATTCCAAGATTTTCTAACCTCATTGGCTATATCTTCTATCTCATAAAGGTAGTTTATGTTCAATGGTAACTCTTTTGGAACTACAAACTTTTTAGAGATAGCAAGAGGATAAAGCTCTTCAAGCTCAAACCGTCTCTCTACAAGGTTCAATACCTTTGCATCTATCATTTTTAGTGCTTTATTAGATATATTTCGTTTTCGATACTCCACATTTTCTAACTGATGACTGCTCGTTCTAAAAAAGAATGAACTCTTAATCCCCATCGCTTTGGCTAACTTCATCAACATAACAGAATCAGGTGTGGCTAAACCTTTTTCATATTTAGATACAGTCGTTTGGCTTACCCCTACCAATTCGGCTAATGCACGAAGTGAAAGAGAGGCTGATTTTCTTGCTTGTGCTATTCGTTTTGCTATCATTTTGAATCCTTTTGTATTTACAATTATACTTAAATTTATTTAAAATGTAAACTTATGGATTTTTATTTTTTAAGTTTTTAGAAAAAGTATATATAAAATTGGAAGTGATGATAAAAAATCTGTAGGGTGGATTTTATCCACCATGAATGGAAGTTGGCAAATTTTCAAAGCTTCGCCGAAAGGCTTAAAAAATCCCTAAATCCAATGCTTCCATCGGTTCGTTCTCTTCTTACCTTTTCCACATTACAAAAGAGCCTAGAGTAGCCATACTTTACTCTCACTGCTCCATCATAATGAAACAGTTCACTTGTTCTATGGTCGGTGTATTTTTCAATTGCTTCTAATAAGTACCTCGCCAAAATTAATTTCAAAAATATTGGAGGTGATGACTTTAGTCTCGTTTTTTTCAGGACTAAAGTCGCCGATTCCAAATGAATATACTATTGGTTAACTACTTACATCTTTGTCTTCGTAGCTTGGTATGATTGTATTATTGTGGGGGATGTGTAGGAGCATTTTTTATTGAGGGGTTGTAGGGTCGATTTTATCGACCATGAATGAAAGTTGGCAAACTTTTTAGGTTTACTTTATTGGAAGTATATATTTATATGTTAGCTGTAAGTTTTCTGATTGCTTTTTTAGCTTCTTCTAATTTTTTAAGCTTTTTCATTTGTTCTAACTTATCATCTAAAATAAGTTCTATCCCTACTTTTACTATAGGAAAAGCATTAAGACAATCTTTTTCACTTAATTCATGAATTCCTTTACTCAAAATAGAATACAAAGATTTATTTTCAACCAAAAAATTAGGTAATTCATTCTTTAAAAGATTTATTTTTTCATTCATTCTAGCACGAATATAAGCATCTTCATCCCATCCATTTTCTACTTTTGCTTTTTTATGAGCCTCTTCAATCAAAAATTCAAAAATTCTTCTTAAGTAAACAAATGAACCAACTCCAACTCCATGTGCAGATAATCCAATAGCTTTTGTAAATTCAGTAAAATATTTTTTATCTAAAACTTTTGAATATTTCTTTACATCAAATAAATTTAGTGATGCAATAGAAGGTAATTGCCCAATTTTTTGAATTGATTTATTTTTTGCATAAAATAGAAAAAATAGTTTATGCTCATCATTTCTACTACATATTAATTCAATTGCATATTTACCAAAATTTATCCATCTATTCTCATGACTATATCTTGCTTCTTTTCTTTCAAAAATACTATGTCTATTACACTCAGGACAATAAGCATCAAGGGTTGTGTCAAAATTGAATAATGCTTCTCCTTTATCAAGATTATCGTCATCAAATACAATATTTTCATAAAGTGGTATTTCAATAAAAAATTCTTCAGGTGTGGGATAGTTATTTACATTTGGCAAGTTTATTCCTTTTTCTAAGTGATATTATATACCTTTCAGACTTAAATAGTTTAGGAGAGGATTTAAACTCTATTATGGTTGAGACAAAGCAGTTATCTGAGTTATCGAAAAAAATCATTAGAGCCAATATCGCTATTAATCATCAATGTATTCTTAAGATATACTATCCACGAGAAGGAACACCAGAGAAAGATAAATATATTAAACCTAAACAGATTATTACTTTTGATTCTATCTATTATCTAACTTTTGAATATGATAAAAGAAACAAAACAAAAGGGCTAGAAGAGAGACCTTTTGCATTTAATGGTATTCAGACTATGGAAGAGGTTGAATACATGAAAGATGCAGAAAAGTTTAGAACAAACTATATAGGAAACAGTTTTGGAACGATCGATGAAGCCAATAAAAAAATTACATTAAAACTACATGGTCATGCTTCTTACTTTTTTATGAGAGAGGGGTTATTTGAAAGTCCTTATTATAAATTTATTAAAGCAGATAGTAGAGGAAACAGACTCACAATGGAGATGATTTATAATGATGAGATTGAAGTTAGTAAATTGGTTCAACAATGGATGCCTTTAATCTCTGTGGTTAATGATTCAGATGATGCTCAAAAAGTGATTGATAGGATTAAGAAAAATTATGGGGAGTTTTTGGATGAGCTTTAGGTTTTTTTAAGCCTTTCGGCGAGGCTCTTTTTTGTGCCAATTTTATTAATGGTGCGTTGAAAACAGCACCCTACGAGCTTCCTGTAAAATCCAATTTTAAGTGAAAAAATCACAAATTAACCACTTATATAAAAATAAATAGCTATAATAACACCATATCCCCACCTAAAAGGAGAAAAGGTGTTACTAAATTTCAAAGTAAAAAACTTCAAATCATTCAAAGATTTAACCGAATTTTCTATGAAGTCCACCAAGCTAAAAAATCTAAAAGAGTCCAATAGTTTTAATGTTAATAATATCTCTCTTTTGAAATCGGCTGTAGTTTATGGGGCAAATGCAAGTGGGAAAAGTAGCCTTTTAGAAGCGATGGAAACCATGAAAGAGATTGTTGAGAAGTCCATTAATATTAAAGAGGCTGATGCTTATGAGGCTCAACCTTTTTTGCTACATAGCCAAACAGCAAACCAAGAGACACTTTTTGAGATAGAGTTTATTGTTGAAACGATGCTTTATCGTTATGGGTTTGAGATTGCTACTGATGCAACTATTGTTAAAGAGTGGTTGTATCAAAAAAAGTTACAGGCAAGAGCCAAAGAGAGTAAGCTTTTTGAGCGAGAGAGACAAAAGCTCATAGGTAAACTCTTTAAAGAGGGGCAACAGTTGATTGATAAGACTAGGGATAATGCTCTGTTTTTATCGGTAGTAGCTCAATTTAATGGAGAGGTTTCGACCAAGATTTTGGCTTGGTTTAAGCAGTTTAATCATATATCCAATACCCGAAGTGATGAGTTTAAACACTATAGTTTTAATAAGCTAGAAGATGATGCGTTTAGAGAGAAAATTGTGACACTTATTAAAAATGCTGATGTTGGCATTTCTGATATTAAGAAAAAAACAATCTCTTATGATGAATTAAAACAAGATAATCCAAAGCTTGATGAACTGCCTAATTTTTTGGTTGATGAGATGAAAAAAAATGGACTCTCTACCATAGAGACATCACATATTCAATACCAAGATGAGAACAGTTTTAATCAATTTATCCCTTTTTCATTCAAAATGGAGTCAGATGGTACGCAAAAACTTTTGGCTCTTTCTGCTCCAATTATTGAGACACTTATCAAGGGGGAGATATTGGTAATTGATGAGTTGGATAACAGTCTGCATACTGAGTTAGCCCAAGAGATTGTGAAACTCTTTAATTCACAAGAGAGCAATCCAAATAATGCTCAACTTATCTTTACCACTCATGATACAAATCTTTTGAATCAAAAACTCTTTAGAAGAGACCAAATTTGGTTTACTCAAAAAGATATTTATGGGGCTAGTGAGCTTTATTCACTTATAGATTATGGAAGAGGAAAGACTAGAGATGATTTGGTGTTGGAAAGAAACTATCTAAATGGAAATTTTGGGGCTGTTCCTCATATTGTTAATCTTGCTTATGAGAGTCACTAATGGCAAGATTGACCCAATGGCGAATCCTATTACTATGGTTTATGAGTTGGTTGAGTATCTGAGTTTGATTTATACGCTTGGTAAAAAAGAGGAGAGTGAGCTTGTTTTTTTTCCTAAGAAATGTAATTATGAGGTCTATAAGTTTAAGAGGTTATAAGAGAGATTGATGAGATTTTTATAACTGAAAATTAAATATTTTTTAAACATGATAATTTGAAATATTTTCAAACAATTTAAAACTTTTATAATATAATAGAGATGGAATTTAAAAGGAAAAATAGATGCAAAGTGGAAAAGTAGTAGCAAGTATTGAAACAATTGTTAATGATTTAAAGCCCATTACATGGAAACAAGTACTGTATGAGGCTGTGACTAATGCTCTACAAGCTAATGCTACAGAGATAAAGATAAATTTTATTCAAAATAGTCTTGATTTAGATGATACAGCTAAATATATTGATTCTGTTGTGGTAGAGGATAATGGAGAGGGGTTTAATGAAGCCAATACTAAATCTTTTAGGGAATATCGTTCTACTTATAAAAAGCATTTGGGTTGTAAGGGGATTGGTCGGTTTCTCTTTTTAAAACTCTTTGAGAAGGTAGAGATTAAGAGTTTGGATAAAAGGATAATCTTTGTTATTAATAGAGATATAGAGGTGTTAAAAGCGTCTAATTTATATCAAAAGACGGCTGTTAGTTTTTTACACCCTAAAGATAAATTCACGGTTAACTATAAAGTATTCAAAGATGATTTGAAAAACCATTTTTTAGCCTATTTTAAACTTTTAAGTGATGAGAAAAGGTCAATAAAAATATCCATCTATGAGAATGAAAAAATTCATAGTATTGTAGAGAGTGATGATATTCCTGATTTTAAAGATAAGATTTTTATGATAGGAAGCCATAAATTTAAATTGAGTTACATTCTTGATTTTAATGCAGATGGGTACTACTGTGCAGGTAATCGTGTGGTTATTAAAAATAGTGAATTGGAAAATAGTAAAAAATTTAAATTTTTTCAGGGTGTAAATATTCTCTATCTATTATCTTCGGACTATTTAGATAAGAGTGTAAATAATACCAGAGATGATTTTAATATCTATCCAAAACAGAAAAACCAAGATTTATTTAATAGCTTATCTTGGCGAGAGATACAAAATGAAGTAAAAGAGCAGATTAAAACTATTGCCAAAGAGAATAATATTGAGATAGATAAATTAGCCCAAGAGAATCTACAAAGAGCCAAAGAAGAAGCTCCATTTTTAATCTATTATCTTCAAGATAACGAAGCCAATCAAGAGAGCAAAGTTTTAATAAAAGAGGCAAAAAAGAGGTTAGAGAAAGATAAATCATTTTTAAGAGATATAACAAATGAGAGTAGTGAGGATTATCAAGATAAATTGGCTATTGTAACCCAATCGGAGTTAACAGAGTACATTTATGATAGACAAAAAAAGATAAATCTACTTAAAAAACTAACAGATGAGAAAGCACTTGAAAAAGAGATTCATAATCTGTTTATGCAACAGAGAACCAGTGATAAAAAAGAGGATTATCGAACCAATAATCTTTGGTTATTTGATGATAGGTTTATGACCTATGATAAGATTTTTAGTGAAGCACAGATAAAAGATATTTTTCCAAATCTTATAGCCAATACTAAACGACCTGATATTTTGAGTTTAAGTATTGTATCAAACAGTTATAATAAAGAGGAGATAACAGATATTGTAATTATCGAACTCAAAAGACCAAATGAGGATATAGAACCATCAGGAGCAGAGACACAACTTTTGAGATACTCACGATATATCAATGAGAGCCGAAAAAATGATAGTAAAATCAGAATATGGACTTATGCTTTTTTGAAATTTAATGAAGAGACAGAGTTTGACCTTGATAATAGGTCTTATAATAAAATTCCTATTCAAGGAGAGTATCCAATCTATTATAAATATTATGAAAAGCCAAATACAATAATTAATTTTTTGGACTATAGAGCAATGGCAATTGATGCCAATAATAGAAATAAGACTTTTATGAAGATATTGAGTGGGGCTACAGTTTTTGAGTAGAGAATTCTACTCCACAAACTCCATCCCCAAAATCTCCTCAAACAAAAAGCTCTTTTTAGTCCAAAACTTCGTTCCATCCTCTTGTTCTATCTCAATAAAGAATCGTCCATCTTCTTCTCTAAACTCTTTAAACTCAAGAATCGTAACAACCCTACTCCCCAACACAGTAGTAGTAATCTGCTCTATCTTCTTACCTCTAAAATCTTTACGTAAAATATCAAATTTAGTAAGAGGAATAATATTTATCTTTTTAGGATTTTCAAACAAAAACTGCCAAATTTTAAAAGCCTCCTCTTTTTCAATAATTTTTCTATCTCCAGCAACATCTTTTCCAATAAAACCATTTTTGTCTATAAAAAAGAGCGTCCATTTTAGGTAGTCTAGTTCAGTTAGGTTGTTGCATAGTGGTTGCTCTTTATAGATTTTAACTATTTGATTTTTCCATCGGTAGAAATTTTTCTCTTTTTCTCCTGTTTGTTGGGTGTTATCTTTTTTATGGACTATGAATTTTATATGGGTTATCTTTTGTCCTATTTTTTCTAGTTCATAAGTGATAGTAAAATTTATATTTTCTCTATCATTTATCTCATTAACAGCCACATCAATAACATACTTTTTAAACATAGAAAATTTATAATATTGTCCCTCCTCTAACCCCATTAATTCTCTAAATGTTTCTATGGTCATTTTGGGAATTTGTGCATTTAGATAATCTTCTGCCAACTCATAGAGAGCAATAGAGTAGCGACTTCTTAGGCTCTTGATTACAACTAAATTAATTTTACCAAACATCTTTGGATTTAAAATCATATCTCGTATCTTAAGAGGAAAGGAGTATGTAATTATCCCTCGTTCATACTCAAACTCAGAGATTAAAGTAAATGCTCCAAAAACTTTACTTTTTCTATTTTTTTTCAAAATATTATAGCGAATCTGTGTACGATTTAGCACCTCTAGCTCATTTTTCAAACGGCTATAGTTTTGATCTCCAATCTCAAAAAAGACCAAAAGCTCCTCAGCAGTTACCGTAAAAACTTGCTTTTCAGGATTTTTTTTGAACTCATTTTTGGCAATTTTGAGCATATAGTTATAACTTTTTCTCTGAATAGCTGTAATTTTATTACTTATTTGGATGCTAGAGCTGTCTTTATCTATAATAATTTCGTTTGTATTCATACTTAGCATTTTATCAACTTTTTGTTAGATTACAGAAGTATAGCAAGTGGAAAGTAAAAACTTATTTAACTTTACCCTTTCATTCAAATACTTTCCCCAACCATTCAAAAACTTTCCTCTAACCATTCAATTTTTTGACTAAAACATTCAGATACTTTCCTTTATGCCTTTACAGGCTCTATATTTCGGGGTTTGTTTTGTTCTAAAAGAGAAGAAAGAGAGGGGAAAAGAGACTTAAACTATGGGAGTGGGAGAAAGGAAATATTCTTTTATTTAAATTTTTAATCACTTTTCAGAAAAAATGTGTATAATAATAGTATGTATAAATAAAAGGTACACTTGTGAGTAAAAAAGAGAAGCTTTTACAAGCTATGAAAAATAATCCAAAAGATGTAAGATTTGAAGACCTAAAAAAGTTACTTATATCTCATGGATATGAAGCCAACAATACAGGTGGTAGTCATTGGGTGTTTAGAAAAGAGGGTTGTAATGATGAAGTGATACCCTATAAAAAGCCCGTCAAAGCATATTATGTCATTAGAGCATTAAAATCATTAGGAGTTTATGATGAAGAGTAAAGCGTATTATCTCAATTTAGAATATGGAATAGCAACACGAAAGCTTTCAGAAGAAGAAGGTGGTGATATTTTGGCATATTATACAGATTTGCCATTTATTGCAGGAGATGGAGAAAGTATTGAAGAGGCAATTAATGATGCAAAATCTGCTTTTGCTTGTTATCTTGATGTGGCATTAGAAAAAGGCGATGTGGTCAAAGAGCCTTCACATTTAATGAAAACAAAAAGAATAAATATAACCGTTCCTATTTACGCTCTTGAACAGATTGACACTTATGCTAAAAGTTTAAATATGAATCGTAGTACTTTTTTGGTTGAGAGTGCTTTGAAGCAGGTTCGGGTTTAATTGGGTTGTACCATATCACAAAAGAGCCTAGGGTAGCCATACTCTAGTCTCTCTGTTCCATTATAATGGAACAAGTTCACTTGTTCTGTGGTCGGTATATTTTTCAATGGATTCTAATACATTTTTGTCTTTTAGTATTTTATCTTCGTAGCTTGGGATAGTTGTATTGCTGTGGGATGTGTAGAAGCAGTTATTCTATCTTATTTTATTTTCTCAATATGTAATATTTCGCCCAAAATTAGATATGTATTTAAAAATAATGATTTTTCCTCTTCTGCACTAACCTCACTATGTACAGCAGTTGAAACCCTAATATAAAGATTCGATAAATTTTGTCTTATCTTTATAATTCTAGATTTACTTTTAACTCTTTCATAAACAAAAGCATTTATTAGACATCTTGCAAAACTAAAAAGATGTCTAATAACTCTAGTGAAACAGAAGAGATTATCGGAGGGATTAATAAAAATTATCAGATATTTTTTGATGGGATTTAGAGTGAATTTAGCCTTTCGGCAGGACTTTCTCTCTATGCCAGTTGCCCTCATCCCAACATCAACACACATAAAATCAAAAACCTCATGAATCTCTCATTTTATTTTTTCAGTTCCTATCCCTCCTCGGTAATGCCAATAAAATAGAGTTTTCATCACTCCTTAACCTTTTATATATATAATAGGACAAATTTTATCTTATTGGAGATGTTAATATGATTAAACAAATCATGCCTCTAAGTTTCATTATCGCCTTGCGATTTTTTGGACTTTTTATTGTGTTGCCTGTACTTTCGGTCTATGCCCTTCAGATGCCTGGAGCGACTCCTTTTTTAGCAGGTATTGCTGTGGGTGGTTATGCTCTAACACAAGCACTGTTTCAAGTTCCATTTGGAATGATGTCTGACAAATTTGGACGGAAACCCGTTCTCTTTTTTGGTTTAATAATTTTTATTGCAGGCTCTGTTATTGCAGGGTTGGCTGATAATATTTATATGCTTCTTATTGGGCGTTTTTTACAAGGTGCAGGAGCTATTGGTTCGGTGGTTTCAGCAATGATTGCTGATGTAGTAAAAGAGGAAGAAAGAGCTCATGCTATGGCGATTATGGGTGGAACCATTGCTCTTAGTTTTGCAGCAGCAATGATTATTGCCCCAGTTATGGGTGGAATTTGGGGGTACCATACACTCTTTTGGCTTACTGCTATTTTATCAGTTATGGCAATAGGGGTTCTTTTTACCTCTGTTCCCAAACCTCCACATATTGTTCACAGCTATTCAGAAAAAGAGTCAAAATTCACAGAAGTATTTAAAGACAAAGCATTGGTAAGAATGTACATTACCTTCTTGTTTCACTCTTCTATTATGACCATGGCATTTTTTATTATTCCATTAACCATGACCAACAGTATCGAAGATGGTGGTTTTGGATGGGCTCACTCTGAACTGTGGAAAGTCTATTTTCCTGCGATGATATTTGGTTTTATTGCGATGGCTCCTGCTGCTATTTATGGAGAAAAACACGGTAAGGGTAAAGAGATTTTTATGATTTCAGTTGCTGTTATTTTCCTTGGTTTCATAGCAATGGGTTTTGCAACTTCTGCATGGGTCTTTACGGTAGGGGTGGTTCTCTTCTTTATTGGATTTAATATGTTTGAACCACTTTTACAAAGCTTTGTTGCTAAATTTGCCAAAGTACATCAAAAAGGAGCTGCCCTTGGAGTTGCTAATACCTTTGCATATACAGGGATTTTCTTTGGTGGATTGCTTGCAGGTTGGCTTATGCAACATTATGACCGAGCTGTTTTATCTATGATAGTAGGTGGAATCTCTATTTTATGGTTTGCATGGGTTGCTACAATGCCAAGCCCAAACAATCGTGGAAATGTCTATTTACCTTTAGATATTTTTGACCGTGAAAAAGTAGCCTCTTTGGTTGAACATGAAGCAATTGTTGAATCGTATGTCAACGAGACCGAGCAAATTGCTGTGGTTAAATTTAATAAAGATATGATTGATGAAGATGAAGTACGAGGGATGTTGAGTTAATTTAAATTGCTTTAGCATTACAAGCTAAAGCAGTTAAACTCATATTTATTATCAAAACTCTTCTAAGAGAATCTACTATTTTAAATAAATAGTTCGTTAAATATAAAAATAAACTCGAATAAAATTCCTAATTATATAGTTTGCAACACTTTTGCAACATTAATATTATAGAATATTGAAAATAATTATATATAAAGGAAAAAATATAATGAAAAAAAATCACTTCGAAGTTTTAAAAAAGATATTTTTGATTACACTCGTAGTATTGTCAACAGGATGTGGAGATGATGATAAAAAAGTTAAAGAGACAATCATCTCTTCTGATTTCGTCTCTGGTGTTGATGATTGGAAAATAGAAGGAGATGCAAAAGGTTCAGAAGGAGTAATTCCTAATTTTTCAGAGATAAATGGAGTAGGAAACTCTGGTTATATATATGCCAAAGATGATGCAACAGGAGGAACTTGGTATTTTATAGCACCCTCGAAATATCATGGAAATAAATCAGAATTTTTTAATGGAAAACTTGAATTTTATCTTATACAAGATAGCAATATGGCAAATCAATTTAAGGATGATGATTTAATTATTGATGGAGTGTCAGGTAAAAAAATACTCTATAATCATGACAACTATCCAAATAAAACATGGACAAAATATCAGATTAATCTAAACAGTGACAGCCAATGGGTAAATGAAAATGGAGATATTGCCTCTGATGAAGAGATTAAAAATGTGCTATCAAATATTACAAAAATAATGCTTCGTGGCGAGTTTGAAGATGGCGAAGATACAGGTGGTTTAGATGGATTTAAATTTTTAAACTAGAGTGATTAAAAAAGTATAGAGAAGAAATACCTTCTCTATATAAATACAACTGTTATTTTAATTCTATTTTCGCTTTACTTCTAAGCTCTTTTGTTAACTCTTGAACTTTTTTTCCAAAGGCTTCATTTCCAAGCTCTTCTCTAATCATCTTTTCAACTTCTGAAAACTTCTTTGTTCCTGCTTCTTTTCTGTCATCTAACATAATAAGGTGGTAACCAAATTGTGTTTTAACAGGAGTAGCTGTAAATTCGCCTTTTCCAAGCTTATCTGCTGCTACTGAAAATTCTGGAACCATTCTGTCTAAAGAGAACCAACCCAAATCCCCACCATTTGAACCAGAAGGTCCTGTTGATTTTGATTTAGCTAGCTCAATAAATTTTGCTTTTTTATCTTTTGCATCCGTTAACTCTTTTACAAGTGCTTTTGCTTCATCTTCTGTTTTCACAAGAATATGGCGAGCTTTAAGTTGCTTTGGTGTTCCATATTTTTTTTCATTCTTTTTAAAATGTGCTTCAAGTTTCTCTTTACTTAAACCTTTTTCAATTTCAGCCATCATTTTTTTCATCCAAACATCTAAAAGAAGTCCACTTTTTAGTGCTTCAAGCTGTTTTTTATACTCAGCTGATTGTGCAATATCTGTTTTTTGAGCAGCTTGAGTCAAAAGAGTACGGTCAACAACCATATCAAGTACTCGTTTTTTCATCGTATCATCTAATGCATCAAAAGACATTCCTGAAGGTCCCATCGTCATCTGAACGTCTGTCTCTGTAATATTAACACCATTTACTGTACCGTAGTTACTTTTTGCTTGTGCTACAGTCAACATCATCAGTGAAGTAACAGCAATAGTTATAGTTTTTTTAATCATTTTTAACCTTTGTGTTTTTATGTTACAATTATATTTAGATTTTCTTAACAATCTGTTAACGAATAATTAATAACTTAACATTTTTTTAAATTTACTTCTCTATATTCAACATCCATCAAAGTACAAGCTCGCTTCATCACGTTCTCAATTGTAAATCCAAATTTCTCAAAAAGCAACTCAGCAGGAGCAGAAGCACCAAAACTTTCCATACCAAGAACATCATCTGCATAGCGATAAAACTCGGTTGCAGTCCCTGCTTCTATTGCCAAAACTTTTGTATTTTTATCAACAACTTTTGCTCTGTACGAGGCATCTTGTTCGTTAAAGAGATCAAGACAAGGAACAGAGACAACATTTGCTTTGATTCCAAGAATTTCAAGATGACATGCCGATTGAAGAGCCAACATAAGCTCTGAACCACTTGCCATAAGTGTAAAGTTAGCATCTTTTCGTGCTTTCACAATGTATGCTCCGTTAGATACCTCTCCAAAATCTCTTTTTGGTTTAAGCGTTTGCAGTTTTTGACGACTAAGAACAAAACCATGTGGTGCTTGAATTGTTAACGCTTTTTTCCACGCCTCTACATTCTCTGTTGCATCAGCTGGTCTCCATACATAAAAGTTTGGTAAGGCTCTAAATTGACTAATATGTTCAATAGGCTCATGTGTTGGACCATCTTCGCCTACACCAATACTGTCGTGTGTCCAAACAAAGAAATTCTGGATACTGGTTAATGCAGCGATTCTAGCACTTGGTTTTAAATAATCAGAGAATACAAAGAATGTTGCATTGAAGGGAATAATAGTACCATAAAGAGCCATAGCATTGGTAATAGCAGCCATAGAGTGTTCACGAATACCAAAGTGCATGTTACGCCCTTTTGGAAAATCGCCCATATCTTTTAAATCTGTCTTATTTGATGGAGCTAAATCGGCAGAACCACCAATAAAACTTGGAAGTGCTTTGGCAATAGCATTTAAAATCTTACCATTTGAGTCTCTGGTTGCCATTGAGCCACTGTCTGAGAAATCAGGAAATTCAATCTCTGAAAAATCAGGGTTTAGTAATTTCTCCATAGCTACATTTTGCTCTACAAGTGGAGCTTGTTTATGCAAATGAATCCACTGTCGTTCCAACAACTCTCCATTTTCAATAGCACATCTGAAACGCACCAATACATCTTCTGGAATATGGAAAGTTTCAGCAGGGAAACCCTCTTTTTCTTTTGAAGCTAAAATAATTTTGTCGCCAAGAGGAGAACCATGAGTAGAAGCAGACCCTTCTAACTCCATTGCACCTTTTCCAATAATGGTATTTGCAATAATAAGTGTCGGTTTTTTGGCTTTTTTTACATCTTTTAATACTTCATCAATATCATGATAGCAATGTCCATTAATCTTTTTAACGTCCCAACCTTGAGCTATAAATCTACCTTCAACATCTTCACTCCATGCAATACTGGTATCTCCCTCAATTGTAATACAATTAGAATCATAAATAAGAACTATATTGTCAAGCTTTAAATGCCCTGCTAAAGAACACGCTTCATAAGAGATTCCCTCTTGCAAATCGCCATCTCCACACAAACAGTATACTTTATGGTCAATCAATTCACATGTTTCAGAGTTTACTTGATTTCCTGTGTATTTTGCAGCCATTGCAAAACCAACAGCGTTAGCAATCCCCTGCCCTAAAGGACCTGTTGTAATCTCTATACCATCAGTATGACCATACTCTGGATGTCCAGGGGTTTTAGAATCAAGCTGTCTAAACTGTTTTAAATCTTCTAAACTTACATCGTAACCCCAAAGATGTAAAAGCGAATAGATAAGAGAAGAACCATGCCCACCAGAAAAAACTAAACGGTCACGGTTTAACCATTTTGGGTTTTTAGGATTATGATTTAGATGTTCACTTAAAACTACAGCAATATCTGCTAAACCCATTGGAGCTCCAGGGTGTCCTGAGTTTGCCTCTTGTACCATGTCTGCTGCTAAAAAGCGAATAGTGTCTGCCATTTTTTTACGCATAATATTCTGTTCTGTCATTACCATAATGAAATTCCTTAAAATAGATTTAAAGATATAAAATATAAGATTTTATATCTTTAAATCTATTGGATAAGTTCGGTGTTAGCGAACCTACCTGTGTCTATATAGATATTTATGAACAACATCTTTGAGACCATCTTGTAATACCTTATCAAAAGAGTTAAACTCTTCTTCTAACTTTTTAGCCAAACTCTCTGCCTCTTCAATTGTTTTTTCTAACCCCATTAAATTAACAAATGAATTTTTATCTCCATCATTTCCTGTGGTTTTTCCTGCTTCTTCTTCAGAATGCGTCTCATCAATAATATCGTCTTGAATCTGAAAAAGTAAACCCAAATCAATACCAAAGGCATAAAGTGCGTCTTGTTTTCTCTTCTCTAATCCAACAATAACTGCCCCCATCAAAAGAGAAGTTGCAATAAGTTTCGCTGTTTTATTAATATGTAATACTTTTACTTCTTCTAGAGTTAATGGTTCATTTTCAAAATGTAAATCAATGGCTTGACCTAAAACCATTCCATATGTTCCACCATCTCGTGCTAAAAGTTCAACAAGTTTTATTTTAATATCATCTCGAAGAGGAGCTTTAGATATATGATAAAAAGCTTCTGTATTAAGAGCATCTCCTGCTAAAATAGCAGTAGCATCATCATAAGTTACATGTAAGGTTTCAAAACCTCTACGAAGTGGAGCATCATCCATAGCAGGTAAATCATCATGAATAAGAGAGTAGGTATGTAAAAACTCTAATGCCAAAGCAGGAGCTAACGCACCTTCAAAAAGTAAAGGTTCATACGATTCAACTACAGATAACAATAACATTGGACGAAAACGTTTACCACCTGCAAGTAACATTGATGATAGAGCTTTATTATAGTTTGGATGGAAGGTATCTACTTTAGGTAAATTATTGTAGAGATAGATTTCAAATCTTTGCATAAAATATTCTTATTTTTTTGCGACATTATAGCCAAATATTGTTACATTTAATGATATTTTTAGAAAAAAAAGGGATTTTTTGAAGTTTAAAATAAGGAGTGGAAAGGTAGAAAAACTACCTTTCGATAAATGCAATAATTATACTGCAGTTACGTTTTCAGCTTGTGGACCTTTTTGACCTTCGCCGATTTCAAATGTTACAGCTTGACCATCTGCAAGAGAAACTCTACCACCACTTGGGTTGTTTACTTGTCTGAAGTGAACAAATACATCTGCTCCTCCACTTGCTTGCTCAATAAATCCATAACCTTTTTCGTCGTTAAACCATTTAACAGTTCCATTAACTAATTCTGCCATTGTCGTACCTTTGTAAATATATAACTTCTCCATAGAAATCAATCTTGGGATAAAGTCGAATCAAAATAGAGAAGAAATATATTTCACACTCATCTTTCATCTAGTGGACATTATATCTAGTTTTATTAAAACTATCCCTTATTCTTAAAAAAAACTAAAAATATGAAGAAAATAATCACTTTTATAGCTTCTTTCGCTATATTTTTAACAAAAAGACACCTATGTTAGAAAATAAATTTTATACTCTTTGTCAAAAGTTTACCACAGATAGCAAACAGGTTGAAGCTTTATGGAGTGAAATCTCTATATCTTATTCAAATAAACGTAGATATTATCATACTCTTACTCACCTTGAAAATATTTATAATGAACTTAAACCATTTAAATTAACTCCTCCTGTAGAATTCTCTATCTTTTATCATGACATTGTTTATAAGACTCAAAAGAGCGATAACGAAGAGAAGAGTGCCATATTAGCTATCAACCAGCTTCACAAGCTATCTATAACCGATTATCTTAGTAATGATATTTACCAATTAATTATTGAAACAAAAAAACATCAAACTAATAGTAGTGAAAATGCTCTTTTTTTAGATGCAGACATATCAATTTTAGGTGCAAAACAAGAAATATATATAGACTACATTCAAAATATACGAAAAGAGTATACTATTTATTCAGATGAAAAATATAGCAAAGGAAGAAAAGCTATTTTGAAAAAATTTTTAGAAAAAGATAGGATTTATCTAAGCAACTATTTTTATAATCTCTACGAAAAGAAAGCACGAAATAATATTAGATATGAATTGGAGTTATTATAATAATTTAAAGATTCCCGTTAATTTACGGGAGTTTTAACTATTCTGATTTTGTAGAATCACTTTTCTTAGGCTCAGATTTTTTTTCTGAACTTTTTTTAGCATCTTTGGGAATATCCTCTTTTTTAGAATCAGTTTTTTTAACTTTAGATTTTTCTTCTAAACTTTTTTTAGATTCTTTCTTTTCAGCAGTTTTCTTTGTAGAAGTTTTTTGAGCTTTACTTTTCTTAGCTGTTTTCTTTCCACCACATGCAACAGTTTTTTTACCTGCTTTAATATTAGCAATAATTGATTTTCCAAAACCTTTAATAGTAAGTAAATCATCAGCAGATTTTAATTTTGTAGATTTCCGATATTTCAAAATAGCATTAGCTTTTTTCTCTCCAATACCCTTAATACACATTAACTCATCTTTCGATGCTGTCTGAATGTTTATCGCTGAAAATAGAAATGAAACGCTAAGAGCCATAAAAAATAAAATTTTTTTCATCAAATTCCTTTAGATTATAATTTTATTGGATATAAAATCCAAGCCATCACTTTAACAGTAATACGTGGAAGAATAGTGTAATAATAGAAAAAAATGAAGATATAAAAATATTGACAAAAAAGAGAAATATATTAAGAAAAGAGTAATTGAAATAATATGAGAGTAGATATAAATGGTTAAGATAAATAGGAAAAAAGATTAAGAGAAGAAAGAAATCAAAGAGGCAGCGACCTACATTCCCAATCCAGACAGGATAAGTATTATCGGCGATGGGAGGCTTGACTTCCAGGTTCGGAAAGGAGCTGGGTATAACCCTCCCTCTAGGCCCAC
>Ga0256826_1000961_pt1 | contig 17888 bp, 16 predicted proteins | sample CV79metaG_FD_185975 | JGI IMG/M metagenome (GOLD analysis project Ga0256826, IMG submission 185975) | Hydrothermal vent microbial communities from East Pacific Rise, Pacific Ocean - CV79 | ecosystem: Environmental > Aquatic > Marine > Hydrothermal vents | place: Pacific Ocean: East Pacific Rise...
GTAATTGTCTTTTCATTTACACCCAAGTAAAGAGTCTCCCCACTTGTTGGATAAACCTCTATACTCTCTTTAACTTTTTTCTCTTGTAAGGCTCTATAAAAACAAGCTGCCATTCCTGTACCACAAGCAAGTGTTTCATTCTCAACACCTCTCTCATAAGTTCTTACACGAAGATTTTCACCCTCTACGGCACAGATATTGACATTAGCATTATATTTATAACGAAGCTCTCTCGCCTCTTCTATATTAAACTCTTCTACACTCTCTTTGATGCAGACTAAATGAGGAACACCAGTGTTGAGTAACCACCAAGAATTTCCATTATGTTCTATCTCTTTATCTATAATAATAGGAGGAGTCAATTCACTCAGAACCATTGATGCACGAGCATCATTCTCTTCAACAACTGCATGAATTACTCCTGCACCCGTTAAAAAACGCATCTCTTTTGGAGCAAGTTTTTGTACAAATGCAAAATGCGCACAAGCACGACTACCATTACCACACATATCTGCATGACTTCCATCTGAGTTATAAAACTCCCACTCAAAATCATACTCACTATGAGGTACAACAACAATTAATCCATCAGCACCTATGCCATCTTGTCTATGACATAAAATCTTTGCTAACTCTGTTCTATCTTCTTTTTTAGTGTCAGAAAATATAACAAAATCATTACCATTTGCACTATATTTTGCTACTTGCATCTCTTTTCCTATTTTAAATATTTTTTCTTTATAATCGCCACAAAATCTTCACACTCTTTTTGTAGGTGTTTTAAATTAGCAGAATTATCGATAACCCAAGTTGCCATCTCTTTTTTCTGAGAAATTGGAAATTGTGTTGCAATTCTTTTAAGTGACTCCTCTTTTGAGTAGCCGTTTCGCTTCATAAATCTCTCTAACTGTGTATCTTCAGGAGTGTAAACGACAACAGAATCTTCTATATCATAAGAGTTGTTTTCAAAAAAGAGGGGAATATCTATAAGATATGGAAATTTTAATTTGTCCTGTTTCTCACTTCTCTTGAGTATCTCAGCACGAATTTTTGGGTGTAAAAAATCTTCTAAAACTTTTTTTGCATCATCATTAGAGAAGATATGCGTTCCAAGTTTTGTTCTATCGACTTTACCTAAGCGAAGATATTCGCTTCCAAAACTCTCTTCTACCCATGAAGCTGATGCATCAAGTATCTCATGAGAAATAGTATCTGCATCAATAATTCTCATACCATTCAGTGCCAGAAGTGATGCAACAGTACTCTTCCCTGTCGCAATACTTCCCGTCAATGCTATAGCGTACTCATAAGCCATTAGTTTTTAATAATTCCTAAATACTCTTTACGAACATAGTTACCCATAGCAAAAGCAGCAGGATGAACATCACAGTTATAGTACTCTAAACCATCTAACATATCAGCTCTTTGTAAAATAATATCTGCAGTTGGATGATACTCTTTTGATGCAAGAAGTGCTAAATTACCATTACCTATATGAAAAGGCATAATAATTTTTGTATATTTTCCTAAAATTTCCATAGTTTTTTTATTTTCATCTACTTCATCTAAAGATGGGATAGTTGTTACTAAAAGACCATCATCTTTTAGTACACGATTATAATGAGCAAGAACTGCTGCATCACTATTTAATTCTGAAATAACTACATCATACGCTCCATCACCTGCATCACGAAGTGCATTTATATCTGCATTCACAACATCATAAGCAATATTGTCATGTTTGTTCATCTCTTTTATAAAACCATCTGCATCACTACTTATAAGTAAAACTTTCTCTGGATTTTTATTTGTACAAACAGCTACATGAACCATCATTTCATCATATATAAATTTTTTCATATTAATTATCCTTATTTCTTAGTGCGATTTTAACCACTTTTGGATTAATTTTACTTAATATAGATATAATTACATAATATTTATAAAAACATAAAGGTAAAAAGATGAATGTTGAAAAAATAAGAAAGTTTTGTAGACCATTTAGAATTGTAATGGGTTTAGGGTTAATAGCTACTGGTATCATAATAGAAAATAATTGGTTCTTTTTAGGTGTTGTTCCTTTAATCGCTGGTATAACAAACTTTTGTCCTCTTTGCATCATCACGAAAAAATGTGATTTACCTCAAAATACAGAAAAAGAAGAAGAAAATGAGTCAAATTAGTTATAAAGACGCGGGCGTAGATATTGATGCGGGGAATAGTTTTGTAGAAAACATTAAACCCTTAGTAAAAAGTACAAAGATTCCAGGTGTAATGGGTGGGATAGGTTCATTTGCAGGTGCATTTGAACTTCCAACTGGTTTTAAAGAGCCTGTAATGTTAGCAGCAACAGATGGTGTTGGTACAAAGCTTAAATTAGCTATAGATAGTGGTATTCACAATACTGTTGGTATAGATTTAGTTGCTATGTGTGTAAATGATTTACTCTGTAACTTTGGTACACCTTCATTCTTCCTTGATTACTATGCAACTGGAAAGCTTGATGTAAAAAATGCTACAAATGTAGTAGCTGGTATTGCTGAGGGTTGTAAACGCAGTGAGTGTGCTTTAATAGGTGGAGAAACAGCAGAGATGCCAGGTATGTACTCAGAAGATGATTATGATTTAGCTGGTTTTGCAGTAGGTGTTGCTGAGAAGAGTGAAATGGATAGAGTAAGTCTTGTTCGTGCTGGACATAAACTTATAGCACTTCCAAGTTCTGGTCTTCACTCAAATGGTTTTTCACTTGCGAGAAAAGTTCTTTTTGAAAAAATGGGTATGAAATTTGAAGATGATTTTAATGGAAAACCTCTTATTGAGACTCTCTTAGAGCCAACAAATATCTATGTAAAAATGTTTAAAGAACTAAAAAATGAGATAGTAGCTATGGCACACATTACAGGTGGTGGTATCGTTGAAAATCTTCCTCGTGTTCTTCCTGAGAACTTAATGGCTGAAGTAAAAAAAGATAGTATTAAAGTTCTTCCTATCTTTGAACTTATGTCTGAGCATATAGAGAGAGATGAGATGTTTAGAGCATTTAACATGGGTGTTGGTATGATACTTGTTGTTGAAGATAAAAATGTAGATACTCTTCTTGCTAAAACTGATGGTTACTTAATCGGTGAGATTAAAGAGGGAACTCGTGAAGCTAAGATGATTTAATCATCTTAGTTCAACACTTACTTTTTAAAAGGTTTAGATAAATCTTTCTTAATTGCTCCAGGAACTGTTGCAATAGTTGTAAACTCCCCCATACTTAAAAGTGGATAAGAAACAGCAAGATAATACTTTGCCTCTAAAGCAGTTGCTTTACCCTTCTCTATACTTATCATATATGGTAAAACAGCAGCATTAGCACGACCTATTTTCTTTACAAACTTTTTTGTTCTTTTTGCTAAATCATAAGCCACTAAGTAACTCGTTTCACTTAACTTCAAAGAAAAAAGAAAAAACTTCCCTTTTTTATATGCTTTTGCTTTTTCTAAAAGGTCACTACATTTTCCTTTCCCTAGTACATCAGCATCTTCATAATATGGCATACCCATCATAAAATGGTAAGAAGCTAAATCCTCTTCATCTAATTTATCTTCAGAGTTTTTTAGATTTGGGAAAAGTTTATTTAGTGATGCAAATTGTGCTTCAAAAACTTTTGCATCATACTCATCTTGCATAAAAGCCTTTCCAAAATAGATAGGATTAGTAATACTAATCATCTTCTCTTTACTATCTACAAAAATACGAAGTACCGAAGCATGAGCACGAGTAGGTTTACTTCCCTCTCTCTTTAATGCATCATTTGTAAAAACAAGAGTAACACCTTTTTTTACACTTGGATACTCTGTAAGCACTTCAAAACCAGCCGAAGTTAATTTACTTTTTACTACTTCAGTTGTTTCATATTTACCTATTAAATAAGCACTAATATCTTTTGCAAAAAGAGTTTGTGTCAATGCCAATAGTGTAAAAAAAGTTATAAGTAATTTTTTCATATATCTTTTCCTCCTAAATTATTCATTATAGAAATAATCTCTTTATCAATACTTTTTGTCCATTCAACTTTTTTAGGATCTTTCAACTCCATTACTGCTGTCCATGCAGAGAGGCGAGGCATACCTACTATCATTTTATTTGTGTTAGGTTTAATGTAGAAGTACATAGCACATGGTGCAAATACACCTGCATCTGGACGACCTTTATTGAAGACATTATATGAGAATGTAAAGTGACAAAGACCATATACAAAAAATGCATCATACTCTGAAAACTCCATCTCTAAATCTTCTTCATAAGTCTCTTTAAAGTTCTTATATCCAGCGATAATATAGTGTTTATCTTCAAATGCTCCTTCAAAGTTTTCTTGAAATTCTTCAACAAACTCTGTTATATCAGCATCTTTTGGAACTTCAAACTCAAATGTCATCATTGGTTTTGCAGGAAGATTAGAGTACTCACTCGTCACAACTTTACCACCAAACTCTTTTGTAACATATGCATCAAGAGGTTCAAACATCTTTATATATTCAGCACGGACTGACTTATCAGTAACACCTGTAATATCAAGCATAGTTGATGGATCTAAATGACCAATATAAGTTACATTTTCAGCTTTAGTTTTGTAAATATGAAGATTAAATGGTTGAAATCCTGCTATCTCTGGAGATTTTTTTAACAGAGGATAGAGAGCTTTATCATTTGATAAAGAGAAGAAACCTAAGTTATCTAAGTTTGTTGTCCACTCTTTATCATAATCTGGATCTTTTGGGTTTCCATAACGCTTATGATATGCATCATCTATTTTTTCATGTGGATCAGAGAGAGAAAAACCTGTTGCATCTTCTAAAGCAGGAAGAAACTCTTTTTCATACTTCTCCTCTTGGTCACCTTCAATTATATTAAAGCGTACAGCAGGAGCAGAGAATGCAACTGAAGCAGCAACTGACAACAGCAAAGTTGACTTGAATAATTTATGTATCATTTTATTTCCTTATATGTATTATTTGTGATATTTATCATATTTTTATCACAAATTTTCTAAAAATCATTCTAGCATAAATTTGAATTAATTATATATAACTTGATGATTTAGATTAAAATTTTAAGATAGTAGGTAAAAATGTAATGCCACCAGTACGGTGGCATTCAGAAAAGATAGATTATTAAAAATTATAGTTCAACTGAAAAGTAACACTTGTTTGCGAATGTTTTACTTCAGTTTCAATATCAGTTTCTGGTTGAGTATCACCATCCATATCAGCTGGCATAGTTCTAAGTTTAGTCACTGACTCTGGAGCAATAGCTAAAGCTAAATCTAAAGAGACTGTATCATTAAAAGCATAAGTCCCACCTACTGTAATATGAGACTCAACTATACCAGGAAAACCTGCTAAATTAAATGTATTGAGCGCATTACCACCCATATATTTTGGAGCATTTGCAGGGTTTGTATCACCTGCTGCAGCCATAGCCGATCCAACTTGAGCTAATGTCATAGCACCAGCATCTTCAATAGGTGATTTTGCATAATTATAACCAACTCTTAGTGCATAAGCTTTTGTTTCAAACTCATAACCTAAAGCAATAACATTTTGATTTTTCCAAGCAAAATCTTTATATCCTTTTGCATCTTCCCATTGAATCATTTTATAATCTACTGCAAATGTATGTTGGTTCATTTTATAACTCAGACCAAAACCAATTTCAGCTGGTGTAGATAACTCATCAGCCATAGCCATAGGAAAAACACCACTAGAAACAAATGGTGCAGTAGCAGATGAGAGTTGACCTTTATACTCCATATCTATCTGTGATTTATAAGAAGCTCCTATCGTTACATCAGCAATAGTATATGAAAGACCTAAACTATAACCCATTGATAAATCTTGTGCAACACCTGCTCCTGTCCCAGCATAATTTGCATCTTGATTTCCATTATTATAGTTCATATCTAATGCCCCATACTGTAAAACAGGAGTCACACCAACACTAAAATTATTTCGTGTGTATGCCAAAGGAACACCAAACTGCATAATCTGTAAATTTGTTACCATTGCCATAGCACCTGGATTTGTAGCATCTCTATAATCTACACCCATACCAGCTGTTCCCCACATTCCAATACCAAAATAAAAATTATCATTTATCTTCGTAGCAATAGAAACCGCAGGAATAACATTTAAATCAGCAGCACTCTCATCTGACATCGTACCAGCTGAACCCCCATCCGTTGATACACTTGGCATAAAGATAGTACCACCAAAAGAGATTTCATTCTCTTTTTTTATAGTAGTAATTAAAGCAGGATTGACAAGTGCTGACTCTGCACCATGCCCTACACCAATACCAACACCACCCATAGCACGAGCTTTTGCACCTATTCCCATTAAAACTGAACCATTGGTTGCATATACAGAAGTTGTACTTAATGCTACTACAGCTACCACTACTAATTTAATTCTATTTTTCATTATCTCTCCTCAGAGTATTAAATATTGAAATAATAAGTTATTTCGATTAGAGGCATTATATGGGAGATGATTTTAAATACGACTTAAAATATTTTGTTAATATATTAATTTTTATTATATTAGTAGTTGAGATTTAATAGATAATTTACTATAAATTAGTAAGTCTGAAATTAAATATGAGTTTTTGAAGTGTGGTGGACAGCTAGGGATTCGAACCCTAGGTAGGTTACCCTACACCCGCGTTCCAGGCGAGCGCCTTCGACCACTCGGCCAGCTGTCCATTTGTTTTAAGAACGCAATCTTACCCAAATAAATATTTAAACTAACTAAAATCAATGAAGTATGCCCCCAAAACTTATCTTCTTTTGCTATTATTAGCCATATTTTAGATAAAGGTTATTAATGTTAAGCATTTCGTCGTTTTTCCAATTGCTAAAAGAGTCCTTCCGTGATCTTTTACCAATTATTCTAGTTATTATGTTCTTTCAACTAGCTATCATTCAGAGTGTACCAGAGAACTGGTTAAGCACTACCATTGGTCTCGCTATTGTTGGAGTTGGTCTTGCTGTTTTCCTTCTAGGACTCGAAGTAGGAATATTCCCTGTTGGAGAGGGATTAGCAAGTGATTTTGCCCATAAAGGTTCAACCTTTTGGATAGTTATTTTTGCATTTATGATAGGATTTGGTACTACTATTGCTGAACCTGCCCTCATCGTTATCGCTCAAAAAGCAGCCAGTATTAGTTCTGGACGAATTGACACCACCACCCTTAGAATGGTTGTTGCCTTTAGTGTTGGTTTTGCTATAGTTCTTGGTGTCTGGAGAATTATAAAAGGACACCCTATTCACTACTATATCATTAGTGGTTATATAATGGTTGTAAGTGCGACAATGTTTGCACCAAAAGAGATAGTTGGTCTTGCCTATGACCTTGGTGGAGTAACGACTTCAACGGTAACTGTTCCTCTTGTTGCAGCTTTAGGTATAGGTCTTGCATCAACGATTAAAGGAAGAAATCCTGTTTTAGATGGTTTTGGTCTCATCGCATTTGCATCACTTACACCAATGATATTTGTACAGTTTTATGGTATTTTTGTTTATGAATTTATTGATGCACCTACTATTAGTGCTATTACACCTCTTGCAAAAGAGGTTCTAGAACTTACAGAAGTAGTGAGTAATGAACCTGCACAATTTACATTTAATTTTTTAGATATTTTAAAAGGTCTTGGTGGAGTTGTTGTTGATGTTGTTCCTATTTTAGCGATTATACTCTTTTTTCAATACATCATTTTAAAAAAACCTATAGAAAATCTCAAAAATGTCATCATAGGTTTTGGTCTTGTTATACTTGGTCTTGATGCATTTATAGTTGGTTTAGAGATGGGTCTTTTCTCTGTTGGTGAGACTATGGCACTTGAACTTACTCGCTATGATAACAACATCATTATCTACTCTTTTGGCTTTCTTATTGGTTTTTCTACTACTATGGCAGAACCATCTTTAACAGCTATAGCTAGAAAAGCAAAAGAGATTAGTGATGGAAAGATAAACGACTTTGTTCTTCGTCTTTTTGTTGCCTTTGGTGTTGCTATAGGTATCTCTTTAGGTGCTTATAGAATTGTAGTTGGTGGAGAAATTGTTTACTACATTATGGCTGGATATATGTTTGTTATTGCTTTAACATTTATGTCACCTAAGTATATCATTCCTATCGCTTATGATAGTGGAGGAGTAACTACTTCAACGGTAACTGTTCCTTTAGTTGCAGCACTTGGTCTTGGTTTAGCTACAAATATTCCTGGTCGTGACCCTCTTATAGATGGTTTTGGTCTCATCGCATTTGCATCACTCTTCCCTATGATTACTGTTATGCTTTACGGTATTATCACTGAAAAAATGGGTTTACAAGGTATCCATGAGAAAGAACAACTACATCTTAATGAATTACGCCATGCTATAGAAGATGTTCACAATATGAACCTCTCTACAGTAAATATTCAAGGGACTGATAAACGCCACTCTTATGAGATGCCTTTTTCTGCTGTTCATGTTATAGTTCCAACAGATAAGGAAGAAAAAGCTCTTTTAGCTGCACATGAAGCTGGTGCAAGAGGGGTAACTATTACTAAAGCACATGGAATGAGTCTTGAACAAATAGAGAACTTCTATAACAGACTCCATGAGGGTGAAACAGACTCTAACTTAATGTTTATTACCCAAAGTAAAAATGTTGAAAATATTATAAAAGCTATTGTCAATGAACTTGATATTACTGGAGAAGGTGCGGGTATAGCTTACTCACATCCTATCTCTCATCTTAAAGGTTTAACACTTAAACTCAATGATTTATAAGTAGTCTAAAAGGACTACTTATTGAGTAAGTCTTTATAATCATAACTCGCAGTGTCAAGATAAATCTTCTTATCTATCACTGTGATTCTCTCATCTATTTTCGCATTTTTCACAAAATTTTCTTTTATTTTTTTTGCTTTTTTTTCAGAAATATTAAGAGATTTTATAAACTTTTTTAGTGATATTATTTTCGGTTGATTTACTGCTACATCTAGCATTTCAACCTCTATCTCTTCAGCTTCTGGCTCTTTCACTTGAGTAAGCATAAACTGTGAAGAGAGTGTTCCAAGAATGGCTTTAAACTGCTCATCTTTCTCTCTATAAATCTGCTCTATTTTCTTTCTTTCTTCTATAAGCATCAACTCTTTTTGATCACGAAGATTTCTTGTTTCACTCTCTAAAGCATCAACTCGTGATTGTAATTTAAGGTTTTGTTCTTCAAGAAGTTTATAGTATCGTTCATCATTTTGAGGACTTTTTGGCGTACTAGAAGCTCGTTTTTTTAAAGGTTTTGTAGGATCAAGTAAAATAGTTTTTATACCATTTTCAACTTCGACCTCAAGAGAACCTCGTCTTATTCTGTTATGAATAGCCTCTTTAGAAATACCAAAATACTCCGCAGCTTCAGCTACACTTAATTTTTTCATACTCTTATACCTATCTCATATTTTCAAAAACTAAAGGAGCATCCCACTCTGTCTCTTTAACCATCTTCATCACTTTTTGTAAGTCATCAAGTTTTGCACCTTTTACACGAATGTAATCACCCTCTATTTGTGCATTTACTTTAAGCTTCATCTTTTTTATTTCAGCTGTAATTTTCTTTGCCTCTTTAGTCTCTATATAATCTACAACTTTAAAAGTTACTTTTCTATTTCCACCTGAAGAGTCTTCCACTTTTAACTCATCAAGAACTTTTGAAGATAAACCTTGCTTTAAAAACTTACTTATAACTATATCTTTAAGTGCATCAAGCTTATTATCTGATGATGCGATTAAAACTAAAGTTTTTGCTTTTTCATTAAATGTAACTTCAAAAGTAGTTCCTTTAAAATCGTAACGATTAGAAACTTCTCTATCTACTAAATTTATCGCATTTTTAAAATCTTGCATATCTATCTTTGCACTAATATCAAATGAGTGTTCTTTTGCCATTTTATTTATCCTAACTATTTAATTTGTTTCATTATAACATAAGTTACTAGTTAGTTTGTTATAATGTTTGTTAGTAGTGTTATTTTATCTTCTTTGAACTACTTTTTTGCTAAACTATTAACTCTTTTAAACTAGGAGCAACTATGTCAGATGATTTAGAAAAAAAACTAAACAAACGAGAACAATATAAAGCAAGACAATCCCCTTATGATTATTTTCAAGAATTTTCTACTATTGATTTTGATTCTCTTGGTGAAGGTGATAGATACTTTTTACAAGATTTTGGTATTTTTAACACAGATTTTTTAGAAGATGAATTTACTATTAGGTTAAGAAATAATGGTGGTGAGATTTCTAATGAACAGTTCTCTTATATAGCAGAGATTGTTCAAGAGTATGATTTAACTTTAGTTATAACAGCTCGTGCTGGTTTTCAGTTCCATGATGTTTACTCAGATAATCTAAAAGAAATTTGGTACAAACTAAATACAAACAAACTAACAACATGGCAAAGTTTTGGTGATAACATTAGAAATATTGTAACTGATGTCTATGATGGTGTTCATAACTTCTCCAAAATTTATGTGCATCCCCTTATAGAACAGATGCAAGATTACATCATCAAAAATCCAAAATATGTAGGTATGTTACCAAGACGAGTTAGCATCGGCATCTCAGGAAATAGTGCAAATGTAAACTCCTTTTTTGCCAATGACCTCTACTTTGCTCTTGCTAAAAAAGAGGGAATTTATGGATTTAATATTTATATGGGTGGTAAAAATACTGAAGTCGCAAAAAGTGCAAACATCTTCTTAAAACCTGATGATGTTTTAAAGTTTTTTCAAGCTTTTGTAAGTACATTCTACACTCATGGTTCTCGTTTTTCTCGCTCTAAAACACGACTTTTTTATATGATAGAAGAGATAGGCATAAAGAAACTCAAAACACTTATAGAGAGTGAGTTTGGAAAAAGTTTTGAAAGTGAGGGTCAGATTGAGCTTGAACATAGAGATTTTCAAGAGTTTGAAGAGCTAAAAAATGGTACTTTTGCTTATGTTTATCAAACAGATTTTGGAAGACTTAAGAGTGAAGAGATGCTCCAACTTGCAGAGTTTGCAAAAGAGAATGATGCTACTCTAAGAGTAGGTATCGACCAAAATATCTATATACTAGGACTTAAAGAAAAAGTCTCTCCTTTTAGCTCGCCTGCTCTTAGTTCCACTATTGTCGCCTGTGCTGGAAGTCTTTGTCCTTATGCTGTTTGGAGTATAAAAGATGAAACTTCTTACCTTCCACTTGAGTTGATTTATAAGAACCAAATTAAAGTTGGGTTTTCAGGATGTGCAAAAGGGTGTGGACGACATAGACATACAGATATAGGACTCATTGGACTTAAAACAAACAACTTTGGTGATACAGATGGAGGAGCAAGAGTCTTTATAGGTGCAGAGCATGATAGTGGTAAAAGTACGGCTAGACAACTCTTTGCTATGGTACCATTTGTACATCTTAAAGAGTCTATTACATTAGTTATCGAGCTTTTTGAAAAGAGTGCTTATAAAAACTTTCAACTCTATGCTCACTATATACTTCGTTTTTATAGTGAAGATTTTTTATCTCTTTGGCATATCTATAATCTCAAAGAAAAAACTCTTATAAAACTACCAAAACAGGAGAATATTTTAGAAAAAAGTCAGGAAAAAGCCATCTTAAAAGAGCAGTTTAAAGATGTCACATTTGTTGAAGATGATATGAAAAAAACTATAACTCTCTTGGTTAAAGAGTTATGGACAGTTGAGGGAAAAGACCCTAAATATACTCCTCCCATAAAGAGAGTAAATTTTAGATAGGGATTTTTTTCCTATTTAAAAACTTGGACTCCCATCAAATCCAAACCCACCACCAAAAGAGCCAAAGTTTGGATCCATAAAACCATACTGTGCTGATTTCATTCTTAGTTTTTCTATATCTGCTTTGCTAGATATGCCTTGAGGACAGACAAGCGTACACTCATTACAAAGCGTACAGTCCCAAACACCATTTGTCTGTAGATCTGTTACCTTTGTTTGTGCATCACTCTCTCTCTTATCACTCACATACTTCCAAACACGAGTTAGAGCAAAAGGTCCTAGAAATTCTCCATTTACAGCATAGATAGGACAAGCACTATAACACGAACCACAAAGAATACAGTCACTCTGTACCTCATTAACTTTCTCATCTTCATGGTTGAGAGTAACCTCTTTTACATCAGCACTTAGCCATGCTTTTGCTTTGGCATTTGTCTCATAAGCGCTATCCATATCTACAACTAAGTCACGAATAAGAGGTACATTTTTAAGAGGTTCGACTCTATCACCCTCTTGCACTTTATAAGAACAAGCAAGAACCTCTCTCTCATTTACACGCATAGAACAAGAGCCACAAACACTACTTCTACAACCACTACTAAAACTTAGAGTATGGTCGTTTTTCTCTTTAATAAAGGAGAGTGCTTTTAAGAGTGTTGCATCAACTAAATCTATCTCATACTCTACAAACTTTTCATCTCTTTTTATACTTATCTTCATCTTTTTACTCAACTATATAGTGAGCACCACAGCTCACATTTCTGCTTAAAGCACCACAAATTACCGACTTAGAAATATCTAAAATATTTCTAAACTCTATAAATTCTACTAAATTTGTATTATAAACTTTAGAGCTATCATTCACACCCATCTGAGGTAAAAGAGTCTCTAAACGCTTCACCTCATCATAAGCTTCTTGAAGTTGCTCTTTATCTCTTACTATACCAACTTTCTTATAGAGTATATCTCCAAGTGACTCTCTTACTTCATAAAAATTTATTTCATTTGTAAAACTTTCTAGCTCTTGCATAAAAGTATCACTCTCACTAAGAGGTTCATATTGTGGATGCACTTTTGCATACTTTCCTGCATTAGCCCCTGCTTCTTTTCCAAAAACAACAATCTCTAAAAGAGAGTTTCCACCTAAACGGTTTGCACCGTGGACTCTATGGTTTGCACACTCACCACACGCAAAAAGTCCCTCTAAAGTTGTTTGTGATTTATGGTCAACCTCTATACCACCCATAGTGTAGTGTGCTACAGGTCTTATAGGTATAAGCTCATGGACTGGGTCAACATTCTCATAAAGTTTAGCTAACTTTCTCTCTTGCGGAAGCCCCTCATCTATAAACTCCTCTCCAAGATGTCGTATATCTAAAAATATATCTTCACCTTTAAGTATCTCCTCATTGATGGCACGACTTACCTCATCACGAGGTGCTAACTCATTCGTAAATCTCTCACCCTTAGAGTTAAGTAAGTAACCACCCTCACCTCTTGCGGATTCACTTATAAGAATAGAGGAGTTTTTTAAAGCTGTTGGATGAAACTGCACAAACTCCATATCTATAAGTTTTGCTCCTGCTCTTGAAGCTATAGCTATTGCATCACCTGTTGATGCAGTAGAGTTTGTAGAGTTATTATGGTAGATACGGCTATATCCACCTCCAGCTAAAACAACTGCCTTGGCTAGATGCATCTCTATCTCACCCGTTCTAATGTTAAGCACCTTTGCTCCACAAATAGCACCTTCATCAGATTTGAGTAACTCTAAAAGAAATCTCTCATTAAGTATCTCTATACCCTCTGAGAGTGCTTTATCATAAAGTGTATGAAGTATTTTTAGACCCGTATAGTCTTGTGCATAACAAGCACGAGGAGCAGATGCACCACCTAAAGTTCTTTGTGCTACCTTTGCATCAGCAGTTCGTGAGAAACAGACACCTATACTATCTAACCACTCTACTGCGTTTGGGGCTTCACTACACATAAATCTTACAGCCTCTTCATCAGCTTCACCGTGAGCAGACTTAAGTGTGTTTGCTATATGAGCCTCTACACTATCACCCTCGCCTATAGCAGCATTAATACCACCTTGTGCCATACAAGTTTGACTTCTTGTTGCATACTCTTTTGTAAGGACACTTACACTTACACCACTTTTGTTTGCTTCGAGTGCAGTACTTAAACCTGCTCCACCTGCTCCAATGATTAAAACATCACTCTCAAATCTCATACTTTTATCTCTCTAGTTCTATAGTAAATTTTACACCATCTTCTGTATTTTGTATCGATATATTACCACGATGGTACTCGTTGATAATCATCTTACACATATATAGTCCAAGACCTGTACCATTTTTTTCTAGTTTTGTAGAGAAGTAAGGATCAAAAACACTCTCTAAAATCCCCTCTTCTACACCACCAGCATTATCTTCAAATTCTATCATAACCTTATCACTCTTTAGATACGATTTCACATATATTTTAGGATTATTAATTTTTTTCTCTATAAGTTGCTCTTTTGAGTTTGTAAGGAGATTTAAAATAACTTGCATAAACTCATTTTCATAAATCGCTATAGAGAGATTTGCTTCTAACTCAAACTCAACTTCTATAGCACTATCTTGCATCATATCTGAAACAAGCTCATACGCTTTTTTAACAACAGCATCTATATTTAATAACTCTGATTCTTTTGTAGGTTTGTAAAAATCACTAAAATCTTTGATGGTCTTTGAGAGATTCTGCACATAAAGTGCTATCTTATCAAGTCGCTCATCTACATAGATTAAAAAAGATTCTCTCTCTTTTTTCTCTTCAAGGTTATACTTCTCAAGCTCTATAGTACTTTTAATAGAAATTTGTGTAGAAGAGATGGCACTCAGGGGCTGTTTCCATTGATGTGCTATCATACTTAACATCTCCCCCATCTGAGCAAGTCGAGCCTGATGCATAATGAAGATATCTTTTTTCTTCATCTCCTCCTCTTTTAAAACTGTTTGAGTTACATCTTGAATAGTCCCTGCCCTTAAAATTGCCTCTCCATTTGCAGAAAATTTTGTTACTGCATTTCCAACAACATACTTTATAGACCCATCATCCATAAGCAACCTATACTTATTGTGATAAGTTTGTTTGTTTGCTAAAGTAAAAGCATATTTATGTTCAAGATCTTCTCTATCATCAGGATGCACTCTTTGTATAAAACTTTCATAAAGATTTTCTTCTCTTTCAGGTGAAATATCAAATATCTTATAAGTCTCTTTTGACCAAGTTAACTCCTTAGTTGTAAGGTTCATAACCCACGAACCAAGTTTCGCTATCTCTTGTGCTTTTTCTAACTCTTTCGTTGCTTCAAAAGCTTTATTTTCAAGCTGTTCATTGAGTATAACAAGTCTCTCTTTTAGACCCTCAAGTTCTAAATTTTTCTTCTTTAAAAAGTACTCTCTATAAAACATCAAAATCAAGAAAAGAACCACACCAAAAGCTATCTCTTTATAGTACCACTTTACTGTACCTTTGGTGTAGTTGATGCTTATCCATCTATTTAAAATAGGTTGTAAATTCTCTTTTTTAATAGTATGTGCAAGTTTATTCATAATACCAAAAAGAACTGCATCATCTTTACGAACAGCAAAAGAGACCTTAGCACTCTCCTCAAATTGACCAGAAATTTTAAGATTTATTTTTGAGAGTTTTTGTAAAGCATAGGCAGAACTCATCATTACATCTATATGCCCAAAATACTTTCCACTTTCGACACCATCTAAACCCTCTTTTATACTCTTCACTTCTGTAATCTTTAAAGAAGGGTAAATTCGTTTTAGATTTTCAATAAAAGCATTTCCAGCTACTGCAGAAAATGTCTTATCTAAAACAGTTGTAATGTTAAGTATATAGTTTTCTTCTTTTCTAGTTATAACAACAAGTGGCTCATCATAGTAAACATCTGTAAAGTTAAAGTACTCTCTTCTTGATGGCGTAGCAGATGCCATAGGTAAAAGATCACACTCTCTATTTTTCGCTTTTAAAAGTGCTTCTTGCCATGTTTGAGTAGGAACTAAACGAAACTCTATTCCACTTGTTTTTTCAGCTAACTCTAAAATACCAGAACCAATACCTATAAATTTGTTATCTTCTACGGCACTATAAGGAAGTGCATCAGATTGCGTGCAGTAACGAATATAGTGTTTCTTTTTTAAATAGTGCATCTCCTCAAAAGAGAGTTTTGTTCTATCATAATCAAAAAGTAACTTTTTCATATCTAATGGTGCTTTCATAACTCTAAGTACTTTATAAATATCATAAATTCTTTGTATGTTTTCTTGAGTAATACTTCCCAACTTGTTGTTATTATAATAAGCAAGATTTTTTAACTCTTTGGCTTCATAAAGAAATGCTTCTTTACTTTTATGTTGGGTGTTATACTTCTCTAAAATTAAATTTACACTCTCTTCTATATGTGAAAAAGCATACTCCCACCCTTTAAGTGTTGCTCTTGTAAACTTTTCAACCTGCAGAGGATGCTCTAAAGCATACTTTTGACTTGTATATAAAATATCACTATAAAAATCAAATCCTTCTATTTTAGGTGAAAAGTAATGAAACTTCACCCCTTTTTGCTTTAAAAGAAATGGTTCATTGGAGATATAAGCTGAATATAAATCAACTCTCTTTTCTATAAGGGAGTTAAGGTTATAGTTATGTGGAATAATTTGTATATCTTTTAAAGAGAGTTTTACAGATTGAAGCATAGTATTGAGTGATGCATTTTGAATTAAATCTTCAGTCTGCATCACTGACCTGCCTTGAAAGTCTTGAACACTATTTATATTTGAACTATCTAGGGCTAAGATAATATCTGGGGAAGATTGAAAAATAGCAGAGAGTAAAGAGATCTTTTCTCCTGAACTGTCAAACTTAATAAGACTTGAACGCCCTATACCAAAAGTTGTTTTACCTGAAACAACATCTGAAAAAGCCTCTTTTGGATCTTTGACCTTTTTCAAATCAACTTTAAAACCAGCCTCTTTATAAAACCCTTTCTCTTTCGCCATATAGTACCCAGCAAACTGAAACTGATCGAGCCAAAGAAGTTGAAGAGAGACCTTGTTAAGAGACTCCCTCGCCCCAAGAAGTGAAGTAAGTAAAATAAGTAATAAAATAATATGTTTCATTTTTGTTTAACCTTGTTCTTTATTATACCACAAGAGTTAAAAAAATAGGTTTTGATATTTTGAATAATGAAGTGAATCATACAGTATTTTTAAACTGGCTTAGGTCTGCTTAGAATGATATATGATACAATAGTGTCAAGATATTGACAAAAGGATGAAAAATGCAAGCAGTAGTTTATTCCCATGCTAGAAATAATTTAAGAGAAATTATCAACCAAGTATGTGATAATTTTGAAGAGTTTATTATCACAACAAAAAATAAACAGTCAGTAGTTGTCATATCTCAAGAGGAGTATGACTCCATGAAAGAGACTATTTATTTATTATCATCTAAAAATAATAGAGATAGACTTTTAGATGCTGTTGATGAGATAGAATCTTCATCATTTTTAAAAAAAGAGATTGATATATGCTAATCGGCTTTGCCACTAAAGCTTGGGAAGACTATATATATTGGCAAAGTAATGATAAAAAAATTCTCAAAAGAGTCAATCAACTTATTAAAGACATAAAAAGAGACCCCTTCAGTAAAGATGGTCTTGGTAAACCTGAAAAATTAAAAGAAAATTTCAACGGTTACTATTCAAGAAGAATAACTTCTGAACATAGATTAGTTTATAAAATAGTTGATGATTGTATCATTATTGCTCAATGCAGATTTCACTATTAAAAAACTCCTTAAGCTAAAAAAGTCAAAGCATAGTATCTAGCCACTCTCAAACTCCCAGCTATAACAACAAACCAAACAAACTTCAACCTCACTAACCCAGCAACTATTGTAAGTGGGTCACCTACTATGGGTAACCATGAGAGTAGGAGTGCGAAGTAGCCGTACTTATGTCCAAAATTATATGATTTAAGACCTATCTTTGATGCAAGAA
>Ga0256826_1000962_pt1 | contig 17883 bp, 16 predicted proteins | sample CV79metaG_FD_185975 | JGI IMG/M metagenome (GOLD analysis project Ga0256826, IMG submission 185975) | Hydrothermal vent microbial communities from East Pacific Rise, Pacific Ocean - CV79 | ecosystem: Environmental > Aquatic > Marine > Hydrothermal vents | place: Pacific Ocean: East Pacific Rise...
ATCTTTATCTACTAGGTGTAATTGATGAGTAAGTGTCCCATCTATTTGCTCTTTTACAGAGTCATTAGTATCTAGTTGTACATATATTGTATCTACATTTTCATCTGATGTTTCATCATCTGCACCATCAGTAATTGTAGTTGTTTGAGTAGCTACATGTACAGTATTTGTACTATCTGTAAACCCATCTATACCCATAGCTTCAAACTCATGAACAGGAATAGAAGCTATTTCTAGTGTGTAGTTTTCACCATTATCGCTTAAATAATCATCAATAGTATTTGTTGAGAGTGCTACGCTTGAATCTCCATTTAAAATAGTTACTGCTATATTCTCATCATTTAAGTACTGTGTATCTGCATCTTGTGTCGTAAGATTTGTAAAAGTGATATTTACTACTGTATCTTGAGTTACAACTTTGGCATTTCCATCAATATCTAGTAACGATACTGTGTATGATGCTGTTGCTCCCTCTTTTACAGATGTATCTCCTGTAAGTACTGCAAAAATAGTAGTTATTGGAGCCACGACAGCAGGTGGAGTCACAACAACAGGTGGAATCTCAACAACAGGCGGAATCTCAACAACAGGTGGAATCTCAACAACAGGTGGAGTCACAACAACAGGCGGAGTCACAACAACAGGTGGAGTCACAACAACAGGTGGAGTCACAACAACAGGCGGAATTTCAACAACAGGTGGAGTCACAACAACAGGTGGAATTTCAACAACAGGTGGAGTCACAACTACATTTGGGGTAATTGCAGAAAGTTGAGTAGACGCTTGTGCTGCTGTTCCTGAGAGTGGTGCAGGAGGTGTAGGAGGAATCTCAGCTGGAGGTGGAGTAAACGATACACGTGCAATAGGATTTAGTCCATTTTCAGATTCTGTTTCAAACTGATCTCTAATTTCAAAAGTATGACTTGTTAATTTAAACTTTGCATTACGAAGATCACTATTTACATCAACAGCATTACCATCACGGTTTGCAAAGTCTCCACCTCCACCTTCAGTATCTTTTATTTCTTCTTGACCAGCTGATGTTTCTTCTTCAAATATATCTTCAATAGTTGCATCATCTTCACCATCTTCATAAAGTTCACTGTCTATGGCAGCAAATACATTTTGTTGAAGTAGCTGAGCATCTTCAGTATCATCACTTATTACTGAATCATCAAATAACTGTTCTTCATGAGCGCCTATTGGTATAATCTTATTGCTTGAAATAAGTGCTATTTCTATACCAGCAGACTGAGCATTGTTTTCATCACCAAAAACTATCATACCTTGAGTGATTTCATCACCATTTTTTAACTCAATGATATTTCCACTTGTGTCTTTAGCGTAAAATTTACCTTCTAGTCCTTGAACTGTTCCGATTATTGCAGACATATTGTCTCCTGATATTTAAAAGATTTTTTATTATTAGTATTTTAGATGAAAAAGAAAAGAAAAGATATTGTCCATCTGGACAATAATGATTTATATACCTATTTTAAGATTAATGCTAGACCTAATCTGTCACTAACATTTAGTTTTTTATATACACTTTGAGCATGAGCTTTTACTGTTCGAGGTGTTATGTTTAAGTCTTGTGCTATTTCTTTATATCTGTAAGCATTTTTAAGAAGAATTGCTACTTCTTTTTCTCTAGCACTAAGCTTTTCTAAGATGCTTTCATCATATTCATTGAATTTATTAGTTAGTCCATCAATTAGTAAAGATGTAAATTCTGGGTGAAGCCACACTAGGTTTTCTTTAACTGTTTCTATGGCTGAGTGTAAAAAATGCTCTTTCATAAAAGCGTTTCCATACGCCATGACACCTAAAGAAAGAAGTTCTTTTGCTTTAGTGATATTTGGTACTCTTTGTAGAACAATGATTTTATTGTTTTTATTATTTAGTCTTTCAATAGTTTTTTTATAAGTTGCTTGAATAGTGGAATAATTTATAATAATAATACTTGAACTAATATCTTTTAATTCATCTAATGAATCTATAAGCATACAAGATTCATTACAAACATTTTGCCAGTGAGTTAGTAAGTTTATATCATCACTATGTAATATTATTTGCATTTTATCTTTCACTAAATGTATAATGTTTTGTTTTTAGTATTGGTTTTAGTATGTAATCTAATACTGATTTTTGTCCAGTAATAATATCTACACTTACTGTCATACCAGGGATAATTTTTAGATGCTTACCCCCTTGGCTTATAAAACTTTTATTAGTTTTTATGCGAACTGTATAAAAAACATTGTCTTTTTTATCTGTAATAGTATCTGCACTAATATTTACAACTTTACCCTCAAGTCCACCATATATGGAAAAATCATAAGCAGAAAATTTAGCTATAGCTTTTTGATTGAAATATATAAAAGCAATATCTGCTGGTTTTACTTTGACTTCTACTAAAAGAGCTTGGTCACTTGGAACTATCTCAATTATATCTCCACCTGGTTTTATAACACCACCAACTGTATGGACATATAACTTTTGTACTACGCCTTTCATTGGTGAGCGGACTATAGTTCTAGTTACTTGATCTTGCAAGGCAGTATTGTTTGCTCTTAGTCCTCTTAGTTCGGCTGTTGCTTCATTTAGTTTTATTTTTGCATCACTTTGAAAAAGTAGCTTAGTTTCATTTATACGACTTCGCACCTCTTTAATAGCAGATTTTAGACGTGGTATTGATTTTTTAGTTGCATTATATCTATCTTCAATTTCGTTAGCTTCTCTTTTTAACTTTAAAAAATCTATTTTAGAGCGAACTCCCTTTGCAACCATCGGTCTGGTCATTGTAACTTCTTTTGAAATCATTTGTGATGATGATTTTAAATGACTCTCATGAGCTTTCGCCTCTTGTAATTCTTGTTTTTTTTGTGTAAGTTGTTCATTGAGAGCATTTAATTTTGAATCTAGTTGCCTTTTATTTATTAGATAAAGACTTCTTTCATTGCTTACAAAAATTGGCATTTTTTCTTTTATTTTTTGTTTTACTTTGAACTTATTACCACTAGACTCAGCTTTAAGACGTATGATTTTTGCTTCAAGAGCATTAGCTTTAATAGAGTTATTACTAAAAGAAGAATTAGATTTTTGGTTGTTTATTTTTAAAAGTATTTGACCTTTTTCAACATTTTGACCTTCATGTACTAATATCTCTTTAACTATTCCACCTTCTAGATTTTGAATCATTTGATTCTCACCACTTGGTATAACTTCACCATTACCTCTAGCAATTTCATCAATTAGAGCAAAATTTGCCCATACTAAAAACATGAAAATTGCGATAACCCAGAAAAAAAGAATAGCACGTAATCTAATAGGAGTTACTTGAAGAACAGCACTACTTAGTGAGTGCATAAATTCATAATCTTTAGCAGATAAGTTTTTCTTTTGTTGTTTAAGGTTCTCTTCTTTTTTGAACATATTAATTAGCTCCAAGTTGCTTTGTAACTTCTACAACTGTATCATCAAGAAGAACCTTAGAATTATGCATAACTATAACTCTATCTACCATTTTTAAAAGTGATAATTTTTGAGTAACTAGAAGGAGTGTTTTTTCATTTAACTCTTTTTTTAGATTTTGTAAGAGTATATTTTCACTTGTTTGATCCATCGCATTGCTCGGTTCATCCATTAGCACGATTGAGCCTTCACTCATCAAAGCTCTTGCAATTCCTACACTTTGTCTTTGTCCACCAGATAATCCAGCACCACGTTCGCCAATAGGCATATCATAACCTAGAGGGTGTGTTTTTACAAACTCTTCAACTCCACTAACTTGTGCAGCGTGAATAACATCTTCTACATGAGGATGTTGCTCTGAAGATATAATGTTGTCTTTTATTGTCCCTTTAAAAAGGTTTATATCTTGTGGTACATAAGAGATATACCTTCGTAAATCAGCTGGATCAATTTGTTCTATATCTATACCATCTATAAGTATAGTTCCGCTTGTTGGTTCATAAAGTCTAAGAATAAGTTTAGTGATAGTACTTTTCCCAGAACCTATTCGACCTATAATAGCTACTTTTTCTCCAATTTTTATGTTGAAACTCACATCATTTAGTGCTAAAATTTCTGACTCAGGATATGAAAAAGTTACATTTTTAAATTCAATTTGACCTTTAAACTCTGGACGTTGTACATACTGTTTTCCTGCTGGACGTTCAGTATCACGAGATATAATTTCATTTAAAGTAGTATAAGAAGTTTTTGCATCTGCATAATTTGAAATTAATCCAGCAGCTTGACCCATAGGTGCAACTGTTCTTGATGTCAAAATCACAACTGCTATAAGTCCACCCATAGTAAGATTGAATTCCTCAATAAGATAAACTCCAAAAACTACTACAAATACAGTGTTAAGTTGAATTAGTAGATTTGTTACACTAGGAATAGAAGAAGATAACATACGTGATTTTAGATTTTTCTCTGCAATTTCACCTGTTGATTCTTCAAACTCCCATTGCATCTTTCCAGCCATTCTCATGGACTTTACAGTTTCTATGTTTTGAAGAGTTTCTATTAGTATGCCACTTTTTTTAGCATTAGCTTCATGTGAACTTTCTATACTTTCTTGTAATGGTTTTCTGATAAGAAGAGCATATATTAAGATAAATAGCATTGTTATCATTGGAACTAACACAAGTAATCCACCAATATAGTAGATAACTGCTAAAAATATTACAGCAAATGGTAAATCTATCATGGCTGTCATTGTAGCTGTTGTGAAAAATGAACGAACACTTTCAAAATCTTTAAGATTATTGGCAAATGAACCAACAGATTTTGGATGAGAAGCCATTTTTAAATCTAAAACTTTTTCAAAAATGATTGAAGACATTACAATATCGCTTTTCTTTCCTGCAAGTTCTAGCATATATCCACGAGTAAGTTTTAAAAAGAAGTCTAGTAGATACACAAAAACGATACCAATAGTAAAAACCATAAGAGTTTCTTGTGCATTGTTTGGAATAACTCTATCATAAACATTCATAGTAAAAAGTGGAGTAGCTAGAACAAAAAGATTTATGAGTAATGATGCCCATAACACATCTTTGTATATACTTCTAGAGAGATTAAGTGTACTCCAAAACCAGTGTTTAGATTTTATTTTTAATGTACGTGAATTTTTTGAAGAATATTCAAACTCTTTTTTAAGCATAAAAGCAAAACCAAGGTATTCTTTTTCTAAGTCTTGGGTATCTAGCCACTCTTGTGAACCTTCACCCTCGCTATAGATTATTTTAACCTTGCTTTTATCCTCGTTAAAACTTTCAAGTATGCATACATTGTCATTACTCAGTAGGAGAATCATAGGTAAATGAAGTTGTAATATATCTGAAACTGGACGCTCAACTAAAGTGGACTTCAATCCTGCACGTTTTGCCACTCTTGAAAATAGTGACTTAGCAGAATCATGTGAAAAAAGCTTTTGCCCTTTATGTATCGGAAGACCAGATAATAATGATTCTTTTGTGAAAGGTTTATGAAAAAGTTTTGTATATAGAACTAGGGCATCTAGTAGAGAGTCCTCTTGTGATTGTATACTTTTCTCATTCATATTTAAACCATTATTTATCTAAAGTTAATATAGCTTCTATTCTACGGTTAGCTTTTCTTCCATCTTCACTTCTATTGTCCTCAATAGGTTCAAACTCACCCTTACCAATAGCTTCTATTCGTGATGCATCTATACCACTAGCTACAATAGCACTTTTAACAGTTTGTGCGCGAGAAAGAGATAGCTTTTGGTTTGCAATCTCATCTCCTTTATTATCTGTATGACCTATAATCTGAACATTATATGCGGGATTTTCTTCTAAAAATGTAGCATATTTTTGAATTATAGTAAAAGATTTTTTTTTGATTTTAGATGAGTTATTATTAAAATGTAATCCTAAGATTACTCTTTTTGGACAACCATTTGTATCAACAGTTAAACCAGTTGGAGTTTTTGAACATTTATCTAAGCTATCTACAATTGTATCTTTATCAGTATCAAGTGCGCAACCTCTTTCATCTACAATAAAACCTTTTGGTGTTTGTAAACAACTATCTTTAGAATCCGCAACATTATCTGCATCTAAATCAACATCTTTAAATTGCACTACATAAAGAGTAACCATGACACGGTTACTTAAGTCACGACCTGCACTTAAAAAGTTTGTATGTGAAAGATCTTTTGCATCTCTATATTCAACTACAAATACTTCTTTAGTTATATTTGTATCTACTAAATCATCTTTAACTTGTTGAGCATATTTTTTGCTAAGTTTAGTAGAGTTATTTGAATCTAATGAATAAGAAAAGTAATTTACAATATTACTTACATAAGTTTTAGAGTCTGCTCTTACTTCATTTGCATCATCAGTAACTTTTGAAGTATGCCCAATAATTTTAACACGAATATCTTTTTTATTGTCTAGATATTCTTTTATTGTTTTTTCTATTTTTTTTAACTCTTTGGAATTGTCTTTGTTGACAACTAAAGCATCAAAACGAATTATCTCTTCAAATTCTCCATTAATAAAGAAGTCAGTTTCTTTAGTGTCTTGGAAAGTTTTTATTCCATTATAATCATAGTCATAAGTTCCCGCAAAAAGTGAATATGCTAAACTTAAAGTTAATAATATACTTTTCATTATAGTACCTCGTCATCAATATTTACTACACATCCATCTACATCAACAATGCTGCCAACTTCAGTACCTAGACATTTATCTTCATAATCTTTTATACCATCATTATCTTCATCAAAAGCACATCCACTTAGAGAAACTTTTGTATTTAGAGGAGTATATAAACACTTGTCTTCTTCATCTGCAATACCATCTAAATCTGAATCGTGCATAACTTTCTTACAACCGTAAGGTAATATATTGTTACCTTCTAAAGAATTGTCACAAAGGTCAATATTATCAGCTATGTTATCTTCATCAACATCTAGTTTAACTGGTACTGTGTCTAAAATATCTGATATATTACTATTGGCATGTAAATTAACTTTAGATGTATAGTCTTTTGTGTCTCCAACAATTGATGTTACAAGTAATCCCATTGCATCAAGTATTCTATATTTTGCAAAAAGTAATTCATATTCTGATGTTATGATTTGACTTCTTGAGTTTATTACATCATTTTGAGCAGAAAGTAAGTCAAGTAAAGAACGACGTCCAAGATCATACTCATCTTGGTAAAGTTTAAGTGTTTCTTCTGAAAATTTACTATAATCTCTTAAATCTACTAATTGCTTTTGAATCATTTCATAAGCACTCCAAGAAAGGTCAAGTCCCTCAATAACTTGTCTTTTTAAATCTCTCTTAATTGCAACTTCTTGATTTACTTTACTGATTTGTTTTTGTATAGTAGCTCTATCAGCTCCACCATGAAATATATTATATGTTAAAACTAGTCTTGCACGAAAACGATCATCTGGTGGATCAAACGAATTTCTTTGACTAGAATCATTATAAAACTGAGAAATTTCTAAATCAATCTTAGGAAAGTAATCTTTTTTTCTTTGCTTCATTAGTGATTGCGCACCTTTAATATTATAATTACTTACAATTAGTGATGGATTATGCTCTATCGCATACATTGCAGCTCTTTCAATACTAACAGGCATTGCTATGTTCATCTCTGGTTTTATCATATTTTTAACATTAGGAAGGCGTCCAAGAACTCTTTTAAAGTTATACTCAGAATCTCTAGTATTGTTAACTTGTACAGTATAGTTTGAACGAGCTAAAGATAAAGCAGATTGAATTTTTTTAACTTCAGAATCAGTTGTTAAACCAGAGTCTAGTAAAGCTTGTACTTTTTTAAATATTGTTTCATTAATTTGTACATTTTCTCTAGCAGTTTGTAAAAGTTCATAACCTCTCATAACATTTATGTACGCACTTGTCATTCTAAATGCAATGTCGTTTGATTTTTCTACGTAGTTGTATGCAGCGGCGAGTATTCTAGCCTCTTCAAAATCAATTTTATGAACAGTACCAAAACCATCAAATAAGTTTTGAGTTAATGTTAATGATGATTCATAATTATTATAAGTTTCATCTATAACATTGTTTTTATACTTGTTATCGTCTCCATAATCTTTTCTTTTACCAGCATCAGTACGACCAATGACAGTACGAATATCTATGCTAGGGTAATATTCTGATTCAGCAATATTTAAATCTTGCTGTGTAGCTCTAAAATTTCTAAGTCTTTCTGTTACTACTGGATTTGTATCTAATGATTCAATTATGCTATCTTTTAATGTAATAGAAAAGGCAGATGTTGAAAATACAAATGTAGCTAAAGAAATCAATGAAAGATATTTCTTTGACATTTCTTAAGTCCTTATTTTAAAATTATAAATGAAAGTTTAACATATATAATCATATTTCTAGTTAATTTTAATGAAAAATATTTAAATTGGTTAATTTAAGAAAATTATATTTTAAATATAAGGATTAATGAAAAATTTCACAATCAATAGCATTATAAATAATTTAAAAAAGTACATAATATACTTTCTAATGCTTATAGATAAATGGGCGTAAGGAATTTGTGGATAAGGATAAAATTAATGGATAATTTTTATTAACTGGTTTTACTTTAAATATAATATTTTAAAAATTTATTTTTGAAGATTAAAGATTTTTTAGAAGCTCTAAAAGCCCAAAGTATGGTGCACTTGGAGGGATTTGAACCCTCACACCTCGCGGCACGAGCCCCTCAAGCCCGCGTGTCTACCGTTCCACCACAAGTGCATTTTGAAAGCGGATTATATCTATACTAAGCTATAAATTATATTAAATGTGTAAAAATACCATTTAAGGATTAAACATTTATAAATTACCAAAAATATACAATATTACACTTGAAAATATTAAAAATAGCTCTTACTTTCATGAACATATTTGCTTAAATATGAAAAATAATTATTATTGGAGTGATGATTGGAGTGAAGAGTTTTATATGGAGTTGGCAAAGGCTGGTTTTATATGTACTACCTATGACACTATCAATGGTTTAGTTTTACTCCCTGAACTACAGTATAGTTATGCAATTTTAGATTTTAAAAATATTCATATTTCAAAAAAAGTTAAAAATATGATAAATAAAAATCTTTATGAACTTTGTATAAATACTAGGTTTGATAATGTTGTTGAAGAGTTTTGTAAGCAACATAAAGATAATTGGTTAAAAGAAAATTATGTAGAGCTATTAAAAAAATTATATCAAAATTATGATGAGAAAAATAATTTTAAAATAATCTCAGTTGAGTTGATATCTAAGAAAACTAATGAACTAATTGCTGGTGAAGTTGGTTATATAATAGGAAATACATATACAAGTTTAAGTGGTTTTAGCTCACGAAAAAAAGAGTTTTCAAATACTGGAAACTTACAGCTTGTACTTTTATCAAAATATTTAGAAAAAAATAGTTTTGAGTTTTGGAATTTAGGGCATCCTCATATGGAATACAAAAAAAGACTGGGTTGTAAGGTTTATGAAAGAGTAGATTTTTTAAATAGATGGAATAAAGCTACGCAATAGTTAGTAATTATGATAAAATTCAAAAAAAATATTAGGTATTTAAAATGAATGAAATGTACGAGATGAGTATTGTAGCTCATTACTATAGTGTTGTAGCTGTTTTTGGCTCTATTTTACTAAACTTTTTTATGGTAATAAAAGCAAATGATATACAAAAACATAAAAGATTTAACACTCTTTATAATCCTATTGGTGGAACTTTTATAGGGTCTGTGATTTTTACTGGTATTGTTATGATGGCAGCAAAACATTTAGATTTTACTATTGAAAATATTGTTATGATTATCATAGCAATATATATTATATATTTAGATTTTAGACGAAATAAAGCTTTAAAAATTATTCGTACAGATTATCATTCAAGTTTTCAGTTTTATAGATTTTTTGCTATGAGAATGTTAATAACTCAACTTTTACTTCTTCTAAGTATTAGTATTTGGATGTTAATTTGATATACACTTTTTGTGATGAGGCTGGGGAAGAAAATCTACACATAAAAGGTGAACTTTATAAGTACCTTGTGAAAGTTAGACGACATAGTGAGGGTGATGAATTATCTTTTCGCTCTCATGAGAATATAAACTTACTTCATACGTATAAAGTTGTAAACTTAGAATCACGCTCTATAAATCTTTCTTTAGTAAATACACAAAACATAAAAATAGAAGCTAAAAGTTTTTTACATATTGCTTGGTGTTTAATTGACTCAAAATCTATTGAAAAAGTATTGCCATCGCTTTGTGAAATAGGGGTTAGTAAAATTACTTTTATATCATGTGAGAGAAGTCAAAAGAACTTTAAACTAGATTTTAAAAGATTCAAACGCATACAAGAAGCATCTATGCAACAATCAGGTAGGACATCTTTTATCGAGTTTGATATATGTGAAAATATACAAGAGTTCATAAAAAATTATCCAGATACTAAAGTTTTTGACTTTTGTGAAAATACTTTAGAAAATTCACCTACTTTTAAAACTGTATTAATTGGTTGTGAGGGTGGTTTTTCTGATAAAGAAAGAGAAGTTTTAAAGACTCAAGAAAGTTTTAGATTGAATTCACCTATGGTACTTAGAAGTGAAAGTGCTGTTGTAGCCGTGTCTTCTAAAATTTTACTTTAATTTTAAGAAATATTTAGATATAATTTCGCTTATAAAATTCCGCACTCATACGGAATAAAAAAATATATAGCTATTCGTACAAGAGAAATCCCAGACGACAAGCAAAAGGCAAAAAAATGAAAAAAGATATACACCCAGAATTTGTAACTTGTAAAGTAACATGTGCATGTGGAAACACATTTGAAAATAAAGCAGCTCAAGATACTTTAGCTATTGATATTTGTAATGAATGTCACCCATTCTTCACAGGTTCAGAACGTATGGTAGATACTGCAGGTAGAATCGAGAAATTTAACGCTCGTTACGCTAAAAAGTAAGCCTTGCTTTCATTAGTACCTACTCCAATAGGTAATATAGGCGATATTTCACTAAGAGCTATTGAAGTTCTTAGTGATGCTGATACACTTCTTTGTGAAGACACTCGTGTCACAAAAAAACTCATCCACATTTTAAAAGAACGTTACAACACTGTTTTTAAAGAAAATCAAAATTTTATTTCACTTCATTCACATAATGAAAAAAAGTTTATTGCTGAACTTAAGGCAGATTTTTTCGATGAAAATGTAGTATATGCATCTGATGCTGGTATGCCAGGGGTAAGTGATCCGGGACAGGCTTTAGTTAAATATGCTCAAGAAAACAGTGTTAAATATGACATACTCCCTGGTGCGAATGCAGTTTTAACAGCTTTTGTAGCTAGTGGTTTTGTTGAAACAAAGATGCTATTTTGGGGATTTTTACCACATAAGGGGAAAGATAGAACAGCTTCACTTTTAGGTGCATTAAATAGTGGTTTTACTACTATAGTATATGAATCTCCTCATAGATTAGAAAAGTTTTTAAATGAACTCGTAAAAGAAGAACCATCAAGAAAAATATTTTTAGCAAAAGAGTTAACTAAAAAGTATCAAAAGTATCTTTTTGGAGATGCAAAAGAGTGTTTAGATAAATTAGATGGAAATTTTCGTGGTGAATGGGTAGTTGTTATAGAAGCTGGTGCTACTCATAATGCTAGTGCTATTAGTCAAAATGATATACTTTCTCTAGATTTACCAAAAAAAGTACAAGCAAAACTCATAAGTAAAATAACTGGTGAAAATACAAAAGCTTGCTATCAACGCTTACTTTCTTTATAAAAATATATATTAATAGCAATATTTGACTTTTTTAGATAAAATGTCTTTATGTTAATTTATGCAAAGCAACCAATCTATTATTTAATAGACAATTATCCCCAAAAAATAAAAACTTTATATCTTGCAAAAGAGATAGAAAAAAAAGAATACTCACGCCTCATGAAGATGGGTTTTGAGGTAAAACGCATACCTAATGAAGCTGCACAAAAAATGTGTAAAAATGCTAATCATCAAGGTTTCTTAGCTGAAGTAGATGAGTACAGACTTCAACCTTATAACTTCTTTTTTGAAAAAAAGTTTGTTTTAGTTTTATCAAGCATAACTGATGTTGGAAATATTGGCGCTATTATTAGAAGTGCTTATGCCCTCGGTGTTGATGCAGTTATTGCCTGTGGAGTGAAACAGCTTCCAATAGAACCAATACTAAGAACAAGTACTGGTGCATTATTCAATATGCCTTTTGCGATAGAAAATAATATACATGATGTATTAAATGACTTTAAAATGTCAGGCTTCACTTCTTATGGTGCAGATATGGGTGGTCGAGATATATGTGATGTTTATATTGAGAAAAAAAGATTATTGGTTTTAGGAAGCGAAGGTGATGGACTTACATCTCGCATAGTTTCTAAACTTGATGAAGTTGTTAGTATAAAAATGTCACATGAATTTGATAGTTTAAATGTTTCTGTGGCTGGTGCTATTTTAATGGATAGGATGAGAATATGAATGAGGGTTTTGATAGATTAAAAGATATAGGCGTTCAAAAAATACATGAAAATACTCATATCTCAAGGGAGCATATTCAGGCTTTTTTACATGAGAGTTACGATGGAATGAGTAAAATCCAAGTATTTGGATTTATTTCAATTTTTGAAAGAGAATATAGTTTAAACTTAGATGAATTAAGAGAAAAAATACTTATTTATTTTAATGATCAATCAGCAAAAAGCATAGGTGATGATAAAATTTTTGTCCATGTTAAGAGAAAAAAAAATCTAGTTCCTTTATATATAATCCTTTTAGTTAGTATATTTTTGTTTGTTGCATATATGGTTTTACAATCACAAAATAGTGAACTATCAGATATTGTAAGTTTTGATAATTCAGCTATTGAAAATGCAACAATAAATATGGAAATATCTGAAAAAGATTTGGAAAATGAGACAGTAGAAGAAGATGTAAAAATAGATGTTAATAAATCTCAGGAAATAATTGTTGAATTAAATAGTAGTAAAGAAATTTTAGAAGATGAAAATTTAACAAAAGTAAAAATAATTGATGAAATTAAAGAAGTTGATAAAAATGAACTAATCTCTTTTAGGATAATGCCAAAATCAAGAGTTTGGTTAGGTTATATAGATTTAGACACACACAAAAGATATCAAAAAACTTTTAAAGAAACTTTTGCTTTAGATCCAAACAAAAATTGGCTTTTAGCTTTTGGTCATGGAAGTTTAAGAATAGAAATAAATGGAATAATTAAAAAATTTAAAATTAAAAAGAATGTAAGATTTTTATATAAAAATGCTGAATTAACACAAATAGACTTAGAAAAATTTAAAGAGTTAAACGAAGGTAATAGATGGTAAAAATAGTAGTTTTATTTTTAGTCTTATTTTCTTTTACACTAAATGCACAAAATAATGAAAATCTTTTAATGAAAAAGATAAAAACTTTTGTTAGCCCAAAAGTTTTTACAAAAGATAAGGCATATTTAGATATTCTTTTTTCTCCAAATGAAAAATATTATACTAAAAACGGAAGAGTAGATTCTATAAAAGTTATTCAAACTCTTAAAGATAATGGTATTTTAAAATTGTTTTTTAAAAAACCACAAGAGATGACTTTAACATTTAAAACAAGTGCTAACTCTTTGTTTTTTATTAAAATTATGAGTGATACTTTGCAAAATATTGGTTACTATCGTTACGTTACTCAAGAATCAACTTTAAATAATAAAGAATTTATTTGGAAGATTTCACTCACAACAGAATATGCAACAGATCCTGTAGTGCTAAGTAAAGAATTGGCAAAAAGTTCTTGTAGTATTGTAGATGTTATAAGAAAATCACCAATAGATTGGACATATATAATTGATATTGACAGTGCAAAGCTAAATACAACAGTACTTAAAAAAGGTGTAGAGTTAAAACTTAAGCGTTCACTTTATTCTTATTGGCTAGATGTTTCACAAATTAAAAAATTGAAAATAACATCTTCACGTAGAAATTCTTGGTATCCATATATAGCATATTATGATAAATCTCTTAAATTACTCAGAGTTGTAAAAAAAGATAAAAAAGTAAGAAAAATAACTCTTGATATGAAAAAAAATACATACTATTTGAAGATTTCAGATATTTATACTCTTAAAAATATAAAAGATTCTTTGCTTTTATTACCTATTAAAAATTAGGTAAACAATATTCATTAGTTTATTATAAATATTTTTTGCTAAAATTACATTAATAAAACTAATTTAAGGGATTTTCCTTGTTTGATGAGATAAGATTTGATAGAGTTGAGAGACTTCCAAAGTATGTATTTGCAGAGGTAAATGACATTAAAATGGCTGAGCGTCGTGCTGGCAAAGATGTTATTGATTTTTCTATGGGTAATCCAGATGGGGATACACCAGAACACATTAGAGAAAAACTTGTAGAATCAGCCAAAAAAACTAAAACTCATGGTTATTCAACTTCTAAAGGTATTCCTAAATTACTTCAAGCTATTGCTGATTGGTATGAACGTAGATATGATTGTAAACTTGATCCACAAACTGAATGTGTTGCAACTATGGGTTCTAAAGAGGGTTATGCTCACTTGACTTATGCTATCACAAATCCAGGTGATTTAGCTGTTGTTCCTGATCCAACTTATCCTATTCATGAATATTCTTTTATTTTAGCTGGTGGTTCAGTAGTTAAATTTGGAATAGAATTTGATGAAGATTATAAAGTTAATGAAGATAAATTTTTTGAAGATTTAGAGAGAATGTTTAAGGAAAATAGTCCTAAACCAAAGTATGTTTTAGTTAATTTTCCTCACAATCCTTCAACTGCAACAGTAACTCCTGATTTTTATGTTCGTCTTGTTGCTATGGCAAAAGAGAAAAGATTTTATGTAATCTCTGACATCGCTTATGGTGATATAACTTTTGATGGTTATGTTACACCATCAATCATGTCAGTTCCAGGGGCTAAAGATGTAGCAGTTGAGAGTTTTACGCTTTCAAAATCTTACAATATGGCTGGGTGGCGTGTAGGTTTCTTTGTGGGGAATCCTAGATTAATTGGTGCATTACAAAAAATCAAATCATGGTTAGATTACGGAATGTTTACACCTATTCAAGTGGCAGCTACTGTTGCTCTAAATGGTGATCAGCAATGTGTAAAAGATATTACAGCTAAGTATGACCACCGTCAAGATGTGCTTATAGAAGCATTTCATAGAGCTGGTTGGCATATACGCAAAAACCAAGCTAGTATGTTTTCATGGGCAAAAATTCCAGAATGTGCAGCACACTTAGGTTCACTAGAATTTTCAAAAAGACTTTTAACTGAGGCTGGAGTTGCAGTAGCACCTGGAATTGGTTTTGGTGCTTATGGTGAGGGTTATGTACGTATAGCACTCATAGAAAATGATAATCGTATCCGTCAAGCAGCTAAGAATATAAAAGCATTTTTAAAACAATTTCAAGAGGAAACTAAATAATATGATTAAAGTTGGAATAATTGGAGTTGGAACTGTTGGAACTTCTGTTGCTCAAATATTAAAAGATAATGCTGATGTTATATCTGCTCGTGCGGGTCAAGATATAGAAGTTAAATCTGGTGTTGTTAAAAACCTTAGCAAAGATAGAGGTTTAGACATAATAATCACTGATAATATTGATGATGTTTTAAATGATTCAGAGATTGATATAGTTGTAGAACTTATGGGTGGAATTGATGAGCCATTTGAAGTTGTTAAAAAGGCTCTAAAAGCTGGAAAAGCTGTTGTAACTGCGAACAAAGCACTACTAGCTTACCATCGTTATGAGTTGGCAGAATTAGCAAAAGATATAGCATTTGAGTATGAGGCTGCGGTTGCTGGTGGTATCCCAATCATCAACGCTCTTCGTGATGGTTTATCTGCTAATCATATTGAGTCAATAATGGGAATTATGAATGGTACTTGTAACTACATGATGACTGAGATGACAAACAATGGTGTTGATTATGACGCTATTTTAAAAGAAGCTCAAGATTTAGGTTACGCTGAAGCTGACCCATCATTTGATGTTGGTGGATATGATGCTGCTCATAAACTTCTAATTCTAGCGAGTATTGCTTATGGAATAGATGCTAAACCTGAAGATATTTTAATTGAGGGTATTGAGAATGTAAGCTCTGATGATATAGCTTTTGCTAAAGAGTTTGGATATGCTATTAAGCTTTTAACTATTGCTAAAAAAGATAAAAATGAAGTTGAGCTTCGTGTTCATGCTTGTTTAATTTCTCAAGATGAGATGATTGCTAAAATTGATGGTGTTATGAATGGTGTAAGTGTAGTTGGCGATAAAGTTGGTGAAACACTTTACTATGGTCCTGGTGCTGGAGGGGATGCTACTGCGAGTGCTGTTGTTGCAAACATAATTGATATTGCAAGAAGTGGTAAAAGTACTCCTATGCTTGGTTTTGATAAGCCGATGGAAGGAAAACTTACTCTTAAAGCAACTGATGATATTGAATCAAAATACTACCTTCGCATAAATGTTTCTGATCGTGCAGGAGTACTAGCAAGCATTACAAAAATATTTGAAGATAATAATATCTCAGTAGAAACTATGCTACAACGTCCATCTGCAGATAACTCAGCAAATCTTTTAATCTCTACTCATGTAGCTGTTGAAAAAGATATTCAATCTATGATAAAAGAGATACAAGCACTTTCTTTTGTAAACTCTAAGCCAGTAATGATTAGGATAGTGTAGGTCTTAGTTGAAGATTTTAATAACAGGGGCAAGTAGTGGAATAGGTGCTGAACTTGCTCGAAAATATGCTACAAAAGAGAATGAACTTATACTTTTGGCTCGTAGAGAAGATAAACTTTTTACTCTAAGAAGTGAACTTTTTGAGAGAGTTAAAAGTGTTGAGATTATTGTAGCTGATGTTACAGAGTTTGATAAACTTCAAGAAAAAATAGCTAAAATTGGCTTTGTTGATATGGTGATTTTAAATGCTGGAATCTCTATTGGACACTCTTTAGAGATAACACCGTTTAATGATTTTAAAAGACTTTACGATGTTAACCTTTTAGCAAATCATGCTATTTTAGAAATTTTACTCCCAAGATTTATAGAAAAAAAGAGTGGTAAAATAGTTTTTATATCTTCTTTAGCTTCACTTATTTCAATGCCATCATCAAAAGCTTACTCATCTTCAAAAAGAGCTTTAAATGCTTACGCAGAATCTTTACGATATAAGTACAAAAAAGATGGTTTAAAAGTTATAACTATCTTACCCGGTTTTATAAAAAGTGAACTAACAGATAAAAATGATTTTAAAATGCCATTTTTACTTAGTACAAAAGATGGTGTAGATTTAATTTATAATGCTATACAAAATACTAAACGCTTTTACGCATTCCCCCTTAGATTTTATTTAATCATTAAAATCTTAAACCTACTTCCGCAATTTTTAAGAGATAAGATTGTAGAATCACTCTACTAGTTTAGAAGCACAAAATTATAGGAATTTTTATGGATGATGTTAAAACGATAGATAGTGTTTGTACTTATTGTGGAGTTGGTTGCGATATTGCGGCACATGTAAAAGATAACAAAATCCAAAAGATTTTTGCTCACCCTGATGGAGTTGTTTCTCAAGGAAAACTCTGTATTAAGGGTAAGTTTGGTTATGACTTTGTAGATTCAGATGAAAGAGTCCGCAACAATAGAATCCGAAAAACTTTTATTGAAAAAAATCCAGCTATTAAAAATGCGATTTTTGTAAAACTTCGTGATTTTGATGATACTTGGTACGAAACAGATTTAGATACGGCTACAACTATTGC
>Ga0256826_1000964_pt1 | contig 17870 bp, 19 predicted proteins | sample CV79metaG_FD_185975 | JGI IMG/M metagenome (GOLD analysis project Ga0256826, IMG submission 185975) | Hydrothermal vent microbial communities from East Pacific Rise, Pacific Ocean - CV79 | ecosystem: Environmental > Aquatic > Marine > Hydrothermal vents | place: Pacific Ocean: East Pacific Rise...
TTTGAGCAGACTCACGAACCAGTCTTACTGCTTTAGCAATATTTGAGCTTTTATCTTCACTCATACTCATCTGAATTGCAGATACTTTTACCATCTTATTAGAACCTAGCCTCTACCAGTAATGTCAATTAAATGGTAACCAAACTGTGTTTTAATTGGACCATAAAGAACACCTACATCACCAGTAAATATTGCTTTATCAAACTCTGGAACCATCTGACCAGGTCCAAATTTACCTAAGTCGCCACCCTGTGCTGAAGATGGACAAGATGAGTTTGTTTTTGCTGCATCTGCAAAACTAAGTCCTGCTTCTATTTCTGCTTTTATCTCGTTACATTTCTCTTCGCTACTTACTAATATGTGACTTGCTGTTGCCCATGCCATATTTTTTCCTTAATTTAATTTGTGGAATTTTACTATAAATTCTTTAAAATATATATTTTTATTTTACTTAAGTATGATGTCGTAACTTAATCTATAGGAGATATTATGAAAAAAATTATTTTAGGGCTGATGGTTGCTTTACTCTTTATAGGATGCAACTCTGATGCTGTTGAGCAAAATGTAGAACCGAGCTTAGTAGTTGGCTCAAGTTTAGAGTTAAATCTTAAAAATCAACATGAAACTTCAATTACAATGCCGTCTGACACACAAAAAGTTATTTTTGCATTTTCAAAAGATGGTGCACATATCTGTAATGACTACCTTGTTACTAAATCAGCAAGTTACTTATCTGATAACAACTCTCTATTTGTAGCTGATGTAAGTGCCGCACCTTCACTTATAAGATCTCTTTTTATTATGCCAGGACTTAAAGATTTTAAACATACTGTTTTAATTTTAGATGACAAGGCACAAGCAGCACCATTTAGACAAAACATGGATACAGAAAAAATTGTAGTTGTAAGTTTAAAAGATCTTAAAATTACAAATATTAAAACTATTATGAGCGAAAAAGAGCTTATTTCTGAAATAGAAGCTAAATAGTTACAACTCTAAAAGCACGGTGTCTCGCCGTGTTACTTCAAACCTTTTACAAGCATTTTCAAACGCCATACTCTCTCCAATTAAAATACACTTATGTTTCGCCCTTGTTATAGCAGTATAAATAAGTTTAGTATTGTGCATAATATAGTGTGAAAAACTCATAGGGATGACGACTATGTCATACTCCATACCTTGAACTTTATGAATGGTTAGTGCATACGACAACATAAGATGAGACTTTAACTCTTCATACTCATACACAACTACTACATCCTCATTTGGATAGAAAACAAAAAGTTGCTCTTCATCTTCATCTATCTTAAAAAGTAGTCCGCTCATACCGTTAAAAATTCTTCTCTGTGCAGAGTCCTCACCTAGTTTAAAGCCCTCTCCACTCCATGAAGTCATATTTTCGTTTTTTGTATGAACGACTTTGTCCATTAAACGAAACTCTAGTAAGCCGCGTTTTACACACTTACTTGGATTTGGGTTGAAATACTCTTGAAGAACAGTGTTTAAGTTGTTTGAACCTAGCGTTCCACCTTTCATCGGTGTTATTACTTGAAAATAGTTTAAATACTCTTTTATCTCTTTATTTTTAAGTCTATATCTCGCTTTTTCTATAGAGCTTACTACCTGATGAACTATCTCTGAGACTATTGCTTTAGAGTTCTCTTCTCTTGCATCTTTTAACTCTAATGTACTTAAAGAACTCTTCATAGCATAGTAATTTTGCATACTAACATCTATAAATTCAAAGTCATCATAAGCTTTTCTATAAGGAGGCACTTCCCCTTTTCTTATATCATTTGCTATAAGTGTTATGGCTTGTTCTTCACTCTGTCTGTAAATTTTTGTAAGTTTTACAGTTGGTGCTAAATCTAATGTTAAAACATCACTTAGAACATTTCCAGCACCTATGGGAGGGAGTTGTGCATCATCTCCTACTATTATAACTATAGCTGACTTACTCACCTTGCTCATTAAACGAGCGAAGAGAGAGGAGTTAATCATAGAAGCTTCATCTATTAAAATAACACTAAAAGGAAAGTTATCTGCCTTTTCAAACTTAATCAAAAGACTCTGAATTGTTGCACTCTCATAACCCGTAGTATCTGCAATTCTTTGAGATGCTATACCACTAAGAGCACAAGTTATAATCTCTTTTGTATCAAATCTTGTATTTAAAAGGTTGAGTATAGTTTTAGAAGTTGTACTCTTACCCGTTCCGGCATACCCAACTAAAAAGAGTAGAGATGCTCCAGAGTTAATTGTCTCAACTGCCTTTTTCTGCTGTTCACCAAGATTGAGTTCACTACTTTTTAAAAACTTATCAAGATTTTTAACAAATCCACCACTCTCTATTTTTGCTCTTGTTTTGAAATCATCATAAAGAAATTTTTCTGAGTCGTAAAGCCTAGAGGGTGAAACACGATTATTTTTCATAATAACTATGCTCTGCTCTGAAACTCTCTCTATTAAAGCCGCTTCGTAGAGATGGTTTTTCTCACTAAACGCCAAAAGCTCATTTAAACCACTAAATAAAATCTCTTTAGCAACACACGAATTTCCTTGCTGTTCGCAATAGTTAAGTAGGACATAATCCATAGCAGAACTTATGCGACCCTCATTTTCTCTCTCTATACCCATTTTAAGAGCGAGTTCATCTGCTCTTTTAAATCCTATAGAGTTAATTGAAGTAAGTATATATGGATTGTTTTTTATTTTTGTGCATGGCTCATTCACATCTTTCATAGCTGTTGCGATAGTTGTTAAGAGTGCTGGAGAGACATCAAAAGGTGTTAAGAACTCACCTAGTTCTCGCATAGAACGAAACTTTTTCCAAGAAGCTTGAATCTTTTTGAGACGTTTCTCTTTTATACCGCTAAACTCTAAAAGTCTCTCTATATCATTATCGAGTATATCTATCAGACCCTCTTCTCCAAACTTCTCTATAAGTTCAGCTGAGAGCTTTTTAGTAAAACCTTTTATAATTTTGTTTAAAAAGAAAAAGAGTTGATTTTGGTTGACTTTCAGAGAGGTAAATTTAAAAGTTTTACCATACTTTTTATGCTCTTCCCAAACGCCACTAAGTGTTATGGCTGAGCCTTTTATATTCTCAACTGCACTCTCAAAGTATGTTCCACTTACCTTTTCGCCACTCTTTAAAACAGCTATAAAAAAGCCCTCGTCCTCAAATAGAATTTTATCGATTTGACCGATGAGCGTTGTACTCAAAAATTAAGCCTTAACTCGCTCTAATCTTTCAGGTTCTTGTGCTTTATAAAGTTCTGCACACCCTTTTGAGAGTTCACGAATTTTCAACATATAGTTTTGGCGTTCTGTTTGACTTATAGCTTTTCTTGCATCTAATACATTAAAAGTATTTGAAGCCATCATACATAAGTCGTAAGCTGGAAGTGGAAGCCCTGCTTCTAGCGTTTTTAAACACTCATCGCATTTTGCATTAAAATCTGCAAAAAGCATCTCTACATCTGCTACTTCAAAGTTATATTTTGAAAACTGAATTTCACTCTCTTTATGAACATCTCTGTAGTAAGTTTTTCCGTGCTCATTTTCATTCCAAACTATGTCAAAAATGTTATCAACACCTTGAAGATACATAGCTAAACGCTCTGTCCCATAAGTTATTTCAACAGCTACAGGGTTACACTCTATACCACCTACTTGTTGAAAGTATGTAAACTGAGTAACTTCCATACCATTAAGCCAAACTTCCCAACCAAGTCCCCATGCACCAAGTGTTGGTGACTCCCAGTTATCTTCGATAAAACGAATATCGTGCTGTGAAACATCAAGACCTAAATACTCTAAAGATTTTAAATATAACTCTTGAATATTATCTGGACTCGGTTTTATAAGTGCTTGAAACTGGTAGTATGAACCAAGTCTATTTGGATTTTCTCCATAACGACCATCTGTTGGACGACGAGAGGGTGCTACGTAAGCTGTTGCCCAAGGAGTTGAGTCTAATGAACGAAGAAAAGTAGCTGGGTGGAAAGTTCCCGCTCCTGCTGGAATATCGTAAGGCTGCACTATATTACACCCCTGTTTCATCCAAAATTCTTGTAATTTTAGTAACATTTCGCTAAAAGTTATCATTATTTCCCCACTATTTTTCATTATAATATTTTCGTAATTATATCTCAGCATACTTGTTTCTTAATAAATATGTGTATAATAACCCCATAAAGAGAGGAACACTAATGCTAAAAAGTACTATTGCTATACTTTTACTACTATTTTTGTTTGGTTGTAACAACGATTTAAATAGTATATACACTTCCTCCTCTCCAACTAATTCATCAAATAACCCATCGGGAAGTAATCTTTTAGTAAACTCACCAACAACCGACTCTTCTATTCCTATGTTGGCAATTTTACTAAGTTACAACAACATTCAAATAAGCTCTAATGAAACAACTTGGGCAGAGAAACTTTATGGAGAAAACCAGAGTCAACTCAACCACTATTTTTTACAAAACAGTACTAATAAGTTCAAATTTACCCCAGCAAAAGAGAACTCTGGAATTACAGATAATGGTGTAGCTCTAGTTAAACTAAACAAAAACCACCCAGACACAAATATAGACAACTCTAACTTTTCACAAAATGTCTACCCAGATTTTACCGCAGCACTCAAAAGTCTCAATAACACTGTAGACTTTTCTAATTTTGACAAAGATGCAAACGGTGTTATAACCTCAAATGAGCTACTTTTAGTGTTTATAGTAGCAGGATATGAAGATTCCTATGAAAACAGACATGTAGTAAATGGAATTTGGGCACACCAAAACTGTATGATTAAGTCTGAAAACATTCCTATACTTGACTCTGTTTCTCTTCTCTCTTGTAAAAATAAAGGAAGATTTTTAACTATTGGAGAGCTTCATGATAAATCATTTTCACACGATGCTACTATAGGTATTATTGCTCATGAACTAGGGCATCTTGCATTTGGACTTCCTGACCTTTATAATACAAAAAGTCCACAACTTGGGGGAATCGGTTATTTAGGATTAATGGGTTCTGGAACATGGGGACAGAAGAGTTTATATGACCTACCTGGTAATACACCAACACACTTAAGTGCATGGAGTAAATCTTTTATAGGTTGGAGTACACCACTTGAGACTAATGGCACGGTTGCTTTATATGAAACTGCTTCAAACAGATATAACACTATTAAAATTCCTATTAATGAAACAAGTTACTACCTTTTAGAAAATCGGAACAACAGTGGCTACGATAGAGGTCTATTTTCACTATCTGGTGACTTTAATGGCGGTATTGCTATATGGAAAATAGATAACACTAGACTCACAGAAAAATACTTCTCAACAAATAGTGTAAATAGTGATGTATTTAACTCTGCTGTTGTTTTAATAAAAGCTATACCTGGTAGTCAAGACAAAGAAGAGTCTCTCTTTTATGAGTCAAACACCAACTCTTTTTCAAATATAGTTAAAGATATTTCACAAAGAGGCTCTATTATGAGCTTTACTATAAAAAACTAAGGCTGAACATGAAACTTATTTTATTACTATTTTTAACACTTCACCAACTCTATGGAGCTCCTGCCTTTAATAAGGTTCGAGAGTTTACAAACGCCGATGGGACTAAGTTTACAGCACAGGGAATGGGTGACCAGTACTTGAATTGGATTGAAACAGAAGATGGAACAGTTTTAAAATTCAACCAAGAGAGCCAAAATTTTGAATATGCAGAGATTTTAGACAATAGACTTCTTCCATCAGGAAAAAAATATAGAGTCTCAAATGTAAAAAAATCAAACTCTTTTGTTCAAGATCAAAAAATTAATAGTGAAGAACTCTCAAAACTATGGCAATACAAACGCCAAAATATTATGAGAGTTTACAAATAATATCACCTATCTCTTTTTGAAGAGAGTTTGCAACAACTCCACACTTTACTTTAAGTAGAAAATAGATGTTTTCTCTATGTGATGGAGTTAAACACTCATAATTTCCCATCCCTTTAGATATAACAAGATCAGCTGAGTCAAAAAGTTTTTGTGCTTTTTGAGTCGCTCTTGAGTATGTAAAGCCAGGTGTGTTTACACCACTATCAACTAAATTACAAAGAGAGTCAAAACCCGCTTCCTTCGCCTCTTTTAGAGTTACATCATTTATAATAGGTGTACCTCTTACAAAGTAGTGATAATTTATAGAAGGATAGAGCTCTTTTAATGTTTCTATGAACAGATAATCAAAAATATGCTCTCCGACATTATCACCTAAAATAACTACTTCACTCGCTAATTCAAGTGAGTTTTGAAACTTTAAAAAATCATTATGTGCAAATTGAGTATAAAAAACTTTCTCTAATTCATCTGCTAAATCAAACTCAACAGCTGCAGCTAAGTCTATAACATTACCAGCAACAGCAATTTTTGTAGCAGTAAGAAGTCTATTTTCACTTTGAAGTAGTCTCTCTTTTAAAAGAGGAATAAAAGAGAGTGCTTTTATAGTTGAATATGTTTTTACCTCATCATACAAATCTTTTTTATTTGCAATTTGAGCCATCTTTTCATATACATACGAAGCAATTTCAGGAGGTGTTTGAGAGTATGAGAAATCACTACTCATTCTCTCTACACTAGAGATTAACTCCTGACTTAAAGAGTTGTCGGCGTTTATAGCATCAGCTACTTTAGCACTCTGGTTTATTATACAGCTTACACAAGCCTCATCTATATACACTCATTAAGCCTATTTATCAGAGTGTTCTTCTATGGCTTTGTTCCACATAAGTTTGTATTTTCTACGCATAAACTCAACCTCTTGCTGAGAGAGTTTTAACTGCTCTTGGAGAGTATGAATTGTTTTTCTATCTTCATCGTAAAGCTCTTGAAGAGACTCTAAAGCCTCTCTTAAAAAAATATTTTCAACCCTTACAGCTTCAATAGTTTCATCTTTTGCATCAAGCACTTTTTCATGAAGGTTAATAATAGTACCTATTGTTTTCTCTACAAACTGTGGTTGCACTACCATCTCACTAGTATTTATAGAAGAGAGTTCTCTTAATTGAGCTGGAACAACTTCACTCGCACCTTTAGATGGGTCAATTAAACGGACACCATCTTCTACTTTAATAGTAAGCTTTCCTCTTTGAATTAACTCTTCAATCGCAAATGCATCAAGACCCGTTAATTCACTATACTCTTCATCACTCATCCACTTCATACTATTTCCTACTCTTGGCGTTTCTTTAACTAAATAATTGTTTCAATCTCTAATGAATCCATCTCAACTTTTTTAGCTTTTGCAATACGGTCTTCTTTTAATTTTACAGATAACTCTTCGTTACTTAAAGCTAATATTTGCATCGCTAAATATGCAGAATTAATAGCTCCTGCTTTTCCTATAGCAACTGTAGCAACTGGCATTCCAGCTGGCATTTGAACAGTTGAAAGAAGTGCATCTATACCTGAAAGTGCCGACGCAGACATAGGAACACCAATAATAGGCTTTACAGTTTTAGAAGACAAAACACCCGCTAAGTGTGCAGCCATTCCAGCAGCAGCAATAAAAACTTGTGCCCCTTTTGTTTCTGCTTCAGCGATATACTGAGCTGTTCTCTCTGGTGAGCGGTGAGCTGAAGATATAATCATCTCATAATTAACACCAAACGCCTCAAATGTGTCTGAACACGATTTCATTACTTCATAATCACTTTTAGAACCCATTACTATTGATACAAATTTCATTTTTATTCCTATATTTTCATAATATTTTGATGCAATTATATCATTTTATTTAGAGTTCTTTTAAAACAAGAGATATTACTCTATTTTCATAATTATCACTTGTTTTATACTCTCTATAACCTTTCGAAAGTGCAGATGCTAAAAGGTATGATTTTTCATTTATAGTTACTTTTGTGTAATAAGTCTCATTTGTGCATACATTTTTAAGGGTTTCTTGAGATAAAGGATAGAGGCTATTTATTTTCACATCAGGGTTAGTTGAGGCTATAACCTCTCCTTTAGTATCAATAAAGAGTGCAAATATTTTCTCTTTTTGAGATAAACTATCTTCAAGAATTGCTTTAAACTCACAACTTGAGTCAAACACTACACCTATACCACCAACACAACTACTCTCATTACTTATACTTGCATGGTATATATATGTAGCTTCATCACCATAAAATTCACTCTTAGCAAAGTCACTAACAAAATACTTCTGTGTATCTCTATTTGACAAAGTTTTACTTACAGCACTACAGTTAATACTTTTTCCAACAATACTTGAATCATTTGAACTTGCAACAATAGTAGAATTTTTGTCATAAATAAAAATATTTGTATAAACAGTATACAGCTCATTTATATAGGATAATACTCTAGTTAACTCTAATTCATCAGGGTTATCAGAAGACAACTCCTTAATAAACAATGGGGTTAATGCCCACCATCTTGAATCATTTGCTCGTTCATATAAGTTTCTATCCATAATATCAATAGCTAATTTTGAAGAAGATATAAGGTTAAACTTTAAAGACTCATCAACTAAACTCTCTAAATTTTCTCCAGCAAGTTTTATAGTTTCTAGGAGACCTACACTGATAATACGTAAGTTATCAAGTATCGGGTTTAAGAGGTACATTCGTTGTTTAGCAGCTATGAGTTCACCATTTATTATAATATCACTTAAATCTTCAACGATATTATCAGCCTTTTCTATAATATCTTTCACTTCAGGATTCATGCAGTGGTTACTTAACTTTTCATCAGAAATTTTTAGATTTTTCTTCCCTTGAACAGCTACACTTGACCAGTTAAGCCCTTTGTACCCCTGATATGCTGTCGCTTTTGAAGAGACAAACATAGAACCCTTTCGTATATCATACTTACTTTCACTCAGTTTAACATGAGATTTTAGAGGAAATTTTCGTATATTACTTGAGGATATAACTTTACTCTTCTCAACAAGCAATAAACTCTCTTCAGAAACATCAAGCTCTTCAAAAATTCTTTTTAACTCATCATTAAACTTAAAGCAGAGGCATAAAACACCAAGTGTTCTTTGCTTATCTTGAATTTTTTGAGTAAAAACAAGTGTTTTTTCCTGCCCTTTAAATATATCAGTATGAGCATAACGCTCAATATAGTCATCACTTTTAAGTGTATCTTTAATTATTTTATCGTGGGACTGCTCTATTCTATTTTTTGGGTTTAGGTTTACCATAACTTTACCACTTGTATCGAAAACTATTACTTCATTATATACACTATATTTTAAAACATACTCATATAGTCTCTTTTGAAGTTCTTCTTTAGATTTTCCTTCACCATTTAAAAAGTCTATTATATCTGTGTCAGTAGCTAAGAAACCAACATCTGCTGTTCTTTCAAATAAGTTTCTTATTAAAATATCTATACATATAGATGCTTTAGAGTTCAACTCTTTATACATTGAGTCTATATTTTCATCAAAAAGAAGTTGAATAAGTTTATTTTTCAACTCTATAAAATTTTCACTCGTCTGCTCTGTAAATTCAAAAAGATTATTTGTATTTTTATTTGAATTAATTTTTCCTGTTAAAGTAACTTTGTTAAGAAGTTTAGTTTGGTGTTCAAAGTCATCTTTAGATTTTTGAATAAAGGGGAATAAATTGAGAAGCTCTTCCATTCTACAGTACCTTATTTATTAATTTTTACAATATAACTTTTATTTAAGTTATATTGTAAAAATTATGAAATTCAATAATAAATTAAAAAGAGTTTAAAAGAGAAAGAGAGTTACTTCTCCCTCCCTTTTTAAAAAAGATTAATACAGTAGTGCTTCAATACGTCTGTTAGCACGTTGACCAACAACTGTTTTATTTGATGCAATTGGATCAGCTTCACCATAACCCATTGAAGTAAGTCTATCTGCACTAACACCATCTTCTATAAGTTGCTTCATAACTGCATTAGCTCTTCTTTGAGAAAGTGCTTGATTATAACTTTCTGCACCTCTACTGTCTGTATAACCAATAATCTCAGCTTTTTTATCAGTATTTGAGTTCATATAGTCTGCAAATTCCTGTAACTTAGAAAATGAAGCTGTTTCTATTTCATTTGAGTTTGTTTTAAAATTAACATGAAGATTAATTCCATTACAATCTCTTGTTGAAATAATTTTTGCTTCTGGTAAATCTGCAACACCTGCAAATAGTGAACTTATGAATAATGCTAATATAATTATTTTTTTCATTTTTTTCCTTTTAAAACTTACGTTATTAATTAATGCCTAAAGCATCTAAAGACTCTAATGTAAGAGCACCACTTGGAAGATTGTTGTCAATTTGAAAAGCATTTAGTGCTTTTTGAGTATCTCTACCATAAATTCCATCAACTACACCAGGATTATAGTTTTTATCTTTAAGTGTCTGTTGAAGCTCTTTTACTACATTTTTATCTGTATTTGTTTCACAAAGGATTCTTTGCCATTTAAGCTCTTCTGCTTTTGACATATAAGTACTTGTTACACTTTGATAAGTCTCTTCTTTAGCATTTTTATTAATTGTAGCTTCTGTATCTAATTCAACAACAGTTACAATTTTATATGTAGCAGGAATAACAACTTTTTCATAACTTGCTTCTTGGTCAACTACTTTTGCTTTTATATTTTTATATACAGGAGGTGTAACAACTTTTTCTGTTCTAGCTGGTTCATCAACTATAGTAGTTTTAACTGTTTTATACTGTGCTGGTTCTTCTATTAAACACATAATATCACCTGTGTGATTATCTATTTTAGAGATAGGACCTTGTCCTTTTTTCCATACTTGACGAGCTGGAGAAATCATAATTGTCTCTTCAACCTCTTTAAATGTAGCAGGAATAATTTTATAAGTTACTTTTTCAGGTTCAACCATAACTCTATTTTGAACACACTTATATGTTGCTGGTTTTAAAACATATTTAAAACTTTCTGCTTTATCTAAAATTTTATAATCTACATTTTTATATGTCGGTTTTACAACACTTAGTTTTTCAACTTTTGCTGTTAAAAGTTTTTTTTCTGTTTTTGTTTCATATTCAGCAGGAATAAGAACTTTTGCATAACACTCACCAGCTTTAGCATTTGGAGGAGTTAAAGAAGAGTTATCAACAATACTACTTGTCGAAGATGTGTTGTTTGTAGTAGATGTAGTTGTAGAAGCTACTACAGCACTTTTTTGAACTGGTTTTTTAGCTAACTCTTTTTTTAAGCTTTCAATCTCTGCTGTCTTAGCATCAACATTTTTTTGCTGTTTAGAAATAGTATCTGTTTTACTCTCTAACTGTTTTTCTAATTCAGCTACTTGTAAATCTTTATTTGAACAACCACTAAATGTCATTGCCACCATAAATACGGCTATTGATAATTTACCAATGTTGTATTTCATATTAATCCTTAATTTAATTTTTTAGATTATACCTTAAAAAATATGTAAGTATTTTATTTTAGTATAAAACAATGAAGTTATACAAAAATTATTACTTCTTCTGACATGTTCCAATGCCTAACTCTGCTGATACTCGAAAAAAAGTATATGCTGGAAAATTAGTTGGTAGTATGATTTCGTTAAGATTTCCACTATGTATAGCTTCTAAAATTTTGCCATTTTTAGCTTTAAGTTGCTTAAATTTCAAATAAAATTTTTCATCTCTTTTGTAAGTTGAACCAAACTCATTATCGACAATAGCCACTTCTGAGCCAAGAGGGAAAACAACTTCTAATTCATCAGATGGAAGAGTTTTATACTTACATAAAAAGTGTGTTCCTTCGGCGTTTACAACACCGCTCACTTGGTGAGTACCCATTTGCATAGTAAAGTCTAAACTCTGTGTATCATGGCGCTCAAATGGGCGAGATACTAAGTATGCATCTGTATAGCCACGATTTTGAAGTGATTGGAGTTCATACTGATACTTTTCATCATCAAACTTCTCATCATAGTAGTCATTTATAGCCATTCTATATGCTTTGGCTGTTGTTGCAGCATAGTAAGCTGTTTTAGTTCGTCCTTCCACTTTTACAGAATCAACCACACCACTATCTAAAATCTCTTTCATATGTGAAGCAAGATTTAAATCTTTTGCATTCATTATGTAAGTTCCAACACCCTCTTCTTCATCAAGTCTAAAGAGTGTTCCTGTTTCAGGATTTGCAGCGTAAAGCTCATAATCAAAACGACAATCATTGGCACAACTTCCACGGTTTGGGACACGTCCAGACTGTAGTGTAGAGATAAGGCAACGTCCACTATAAGCAAAACACATACTTCCATGAACAAAAACTTCAAGCTCTAAGTTTGGTAACTCTTTTTTTATTGCTACTAAATCTTTAAGTGAAATTTCACGAGCTGTAATTATACGAGTAGCACCCATTTCATGGTAAATCTGAGCATCTAAAACATTCATAACATTTGCTTGTGTTGAGAGGTGAAGTGGCATATCTGGCACTAAATCGTGGCACAGTTTTAAAACGCCAGGGGTTGCTACTATAAAAGCGTCGGGTTTGAGTTCACCCATAGCTACTATATGTTTTTTTAAAAGTGAAATTTGAGAGTTAAAAGGAAAGCCGTTTATTGTTGCATAAACTTTTTTACCCTTTGAATGAGCATAGTCTATACCCTCTTTAAACTCTTCCATTGAAAATTCTTTTCCAGAGCGAATGCGGAGAGAGAAGTGGCTAACCCCTCCATAAACAGCATCAGCCCCAAAGTCCAAAGCAATTTTTAATTTTTCTAATGTTCCTGCTGGGGAGAGAAGTTCAACTCTTTGCATTACTGTCCAAACTGTGCAAGAAGAGCTTCAATATCGTCAGTAGAGGCAACATCATTATGAGTGTCACCAGCAATATGCTGTGCAGTTGATGCTCGTTTAGAGTCATCAATTTTACCTTCAAAAAGAGTGTTCATGTAACGAGAAAGAGCTCTCATAACATTAATTACACGTTCAATTTTTTGACGATGAATATCTTGGTACTGCATAATATCCATAATACTCATTATAGAGTCACCGCTTGTTTGAAGTGCTTCTATTGAAGAGGCTGTATCAAGTAGTGCCGTCTCATTTTTTTCTAGTTGTGTTTTAAAAGCTTCTACATCTGGAAATTTTGAACTTAAAGTCTTAAAAAGTTCTATGTTACTTGTAAGAACCTCACTAATAGAACTTAAACTCTCTTCTTTATCCATAAGATCATTACTAATCACTTCAATAATATCAAAAATTTCACTTGCTTTTTCTTCAGACTCTTTTGTTACATCATCAAGCTGATGTACCATTTTATTTTCATCTGTAGCAGGAAGTGGCCAGTGATGTGCTGTTTCACCATTATAACCTTTAGGGTGTTCATCATCGTTATCTAACTCTTCATCTACCTCGACACCAGCAGATTCTAACTCTTCACTTACTGTTGACTCTTCAGGCATCTCATCATCTAATGCATCTATATCGTCAGTTGCACCGCTCATTAATGCATCTAGCTCTTCTTGGGTCATAAAATCTCTCCCTATAAAAATTCTTCAAATTCATCATTTGTCACTATAATATCATAATTATATGAAATAGTGAGAAAAAATGATAGTTGACCTACATAACCATACACCTCTATGTAACCATGCTGAGGGTGAAATGAGAGAGTACATTGAAGTAGCCATAAAAAATGGTACAAAATATTTTGGTTTTTCAGACCATGCACCCATGGATTTTGACCCTAAGTATCGTATGAGCTTTAGCGATATGCTAAATTATGAAAAGAGTGTTTTAGAACTAAAAAAAATCTACTCTAAAAAAATAGAGATATTAGTAGCCTATGAAGTAGATTATCTTCCTGGTCACATGGACGAGAGAGTGTTAAACGCCGATGTCGATTATCTTATTGGGTCCGTACACTTTTTAGAGGGTTGGGGGTTTGATAACCCAGAGTTCATTGGTAAGTATGAAGAACAAAATATAGATGAAATCTGGCAAAAATATTTTGACACTATCCAAGAGATGGCTAACTCAAAACTTTTTGATGTAGTAGGACACTTTGACCTTATAAAAGTTTTTAAATTTATGCCAAATACTGACATTAACAAAATGGCACTTTCAGCACTTAAAGCAATTAAAAAAGCAGATATGACTTTAGAGTTAAATGTAGCAGGTTATAGAAAGCCTGTCAAAGAGGCCTATCCATCTAAAAACTTACTCTCTTTGGCGTTTGAGTTGGAAATTCCTATTACATTTAGTTCAGATGCTCATAAACCAGAACAAGTCTCTATGTATAGTAATGAAATTACTGCTTTAGCTAAAGAAGTTGGCTATAAAGAGTGTGCTGTTTTCCATAAACGCCAACGCAAGATGGTTAGTTTTTAGTATTTACTAACCACATTGAAAAAACATCTAAATAATCCCAAAAAGATTGAATATACTCTTCTTTAATTCCTTCATCCTCAAGTGCTTCTAAAAGAGGTGCATAAAGAGAAAGCCATGTTTTTCTTCCTGCTTCATCTATACGAAAAGGTGCATGACGTCCAACCATTTGAGGAGCTCCTCTACTTTGGTTAAAATAATCAGGCCCTCCACTTATCTGAATTAAAAAATCAAATGCATGCTGTTTTGCTTCAGCAAAATCATCTTCATCGTGAATAGGAAAAAGAAAAGCAACATCACTCACTTCTATTAAATCATAATGATCATAAACTAACTTTTTAAATCGCTCTTCTCCAACTGAATCCAAAAATCCAGGATGTGGTTTTGTTACAGGAGGTCGTACACCTATTTCACCATTAGTTATTGTTAATTTCATTCTATTCCTTTTAAAATATTATATATATAAACTCAGTAGTAATTTGGTAGAATTATACAAATTATTAGATTAAAAAAGAGACAATTATGAATGTATCCCCTGACTTCTCACCTTCTATTAAACTTATGAAACCCTATTTTTTACTTTCTGGTTTTTTCTATATGCTTAGCATATTATGGCTATTTTTTTTAAACCCTCAAACTGATAATTTGGACTTTAGTGTTGTTGCTTGGGTTCATCTATATATGCTTGGTTTTGTAATGATGTCCATTTTTACAGCGATGGCACAACTAGGACCTGTTGTAGTTGAAACGAAGCATACAAACGAAAATATATTTAGATATGTATGGGTGTTGTTAACTTTTGGTCTAGGTTTTATGATTATTGGTTTTTCTTTTCAAATAGATTTTTTACTCTTAGGTGGAGTTTTAGTGCTTATAGCAATGAGTATATATGCTACACAGTTTTTACTTACGCTACGAAATATGAAACGAAAAACAAGTATAACAAATGCCATGAAAATGAGTAACTTCTTTTTACTCTTTGGAATAACAAATGGTTTAATAATGGCTTTTGGATTTAATGGTCTTATAGAGATAAATCCCCATGATTTACTAAACATACACACATACAGTCTTGTTGTTGGATTTGTTATTTTACTCATTATGGGAATATCTATCATATTAGTTCCAATGTTTGGTTACTCAAAACGAATAAGTGATAACAACTTCTCAAAAAGTTTTTTTACACTTAGTTTAGGTGTTATTACTATGTCTCTCTCCCCTCTTATGTTTACCCAAATTTTGCAAAATATCGCTTACACTCTAAGTATAATTGCTATTCTTTTATACTTTTACCAACTTAAAAATATGTTTACATCTAGAAAAAAGGTTATTCATGACATCTGGGCAAGGTCAATGTATGTTGGATTTATCTCTTTTCTAGTGGCGTTTGTACTATTTTGTTTCTACTTAATTAGCCCAGATGAAATAGTGCTAAAAACTGCTATGTGGATTTTACTTATAGGTTTTTTTGGTTTCCTAATAATCGGAAACTTCTATAAAATAGTTCCTTTTTTAGTCTGGTTTCAAGTTTACTCTCCACTTATAGAGGAACAAGCTGTACCAATGCTACATGAATTAACACCACAAAGAGAAGTTAATTTACAATGGTTTTACTCTAGTTTAGGTCTTTTACTCTCTTCTTTTGGTCTTATTTTACAAGATAATCAACTTTTTTTTGGAGGAGTTACGTTACTTAGTGTTGGAGCTTTAATATTTTTTATAACTATCGCAAAGATTTTAAAAGTAAAGATATGATTAACATTATAGTTGTATAATACTCTTATATTAATTATTAAAAAGGAAATAACACATGGGTAAATATTTAGAATTAACTGGTTCAGATTTCGAAGCAACACTTTCAGAGGGTGTATCTCTAGTAGACTTTTGGGCACCGTGGTGTGGACCTTGTCGTATGATCGCTCCTATTATTGAAGAGTTAGCTGAAGACTTTGATGGCAAAGCTAAAATTTGTAAAGTTAACACTGATGAAGAGCAAGATATTGCTGTTAAATTTGGTATTCGTTCTATTCCAACTATCATGTTCTTTAAAGACGGAGAGATGGTAGACCAAGTTGTTGGAGCTCAATCAAAACAAGCTCTTGCTGATACAATCAACAAACACTTAGCATAGTTCTAAGATATGGCTAAAAAGAGAGCAAAGAGTCTTTTATCTCTTTCAACTCTTTTAGCCTCTTTCTTCGGTGCAGCTATGATAGCTGCTGCCTTTGCATACTTCAACTACAAATTTTCAGAATATAAATTTATTAATTTTAAAGAGTGGGTTTTTTATGAAAAAAGTGATCTTTTCACTCCTACAGCAGAAAAATATATAGTAATTTTTTACTCTTCTAAAGAGAAAGACACTATGGATAAACTAGCTCATATAGATTTAAACCTTCCTATAATTGCTATAGATTATTACAATCAAGTTCGTCCTAATACTCCCAAAACAACTTTTTTAAGAAGTGGAACTAGTAACTCCTTGAAATTCATTCAGAGGTTTAACATTTATGATTCCCCATCTATTTTTTTTATAAAGAAACACAAAGACTCTCTTTATAAACAAGATAGTATGATACGTAAACTAGATAACTTAAATGAGTTATCCAAAGAAATAAATAACTTATAGGAAATATACTTATGATTTTAGATTGTGCAATTATTGGTGGTGGACCAGCTGGTTTAACTGCCGGATTATATACAACACGTGGTGGATTAGAAAATGTAGTAATGTTTGAAAAAGGTTTACCTGGTGGACAGATTATGAACTCATCAGAGATTGAAAACTATCCTGGTGTTACAGGTGAAATTACAGGAATGGATCTTATGACTCCATGGCCTGCTCAGTGTCAGAAATTTGGTCTTAAACATGAGATGGTAAATGTAACTCGTGTCTCTAAAAGTGGTGATGTTTTTACAATTCACACAGAGGATGGAAAAACAACTGATGCTCATAGTGTTATTATAGGAACAGGTTCATCACCTCGTCGTGCTGGTTTTACTGGTGAAGATGAATTTTTTGGTCGAGGTGTAAGTACTTGTGCCACTTGTGATGGTTTTTTCTATAAAGGCAAAGAAGTTGTTGTTGTTGGTGGTGGTGACACTGCCCTAGAAGAAGCTCTTTACCTTGCTAAAATCTGTTCTAAAGTTTACCTTATTCATAGACGCGATACTTTTCGTTCAGCTCCAAATACAGTTGAAAGAATAAAAAGAACTGAAAATATAGAACTTGTCTTAAACTCAGTTCCAGATGAAGTTTATGGCGATAAAATGGGTGTTAACGGTTTAAAAGTTAAAAATTCTAATGGCGAAATTCGTGATATTGTTGTTCCTGGCGTTTTTACATTTGTTGGTAATGATGTTAATAACGAAGCTCTTATTCAAGAAGACAAAACATTTTTATGTGATATGAATAAACAGGGTGAAGTTATTGTTGATATTTCTATGAAAACTTCAACTGCCGGTCTTTATGCAACAGGAGATATGAGAATCGCTGCTCCAAAAC
>Ga0256826_1000965_pt1 | contig 17859 bp, 16 predicted proteins | sample CV79metaG_FD_185975 | JGI IMG/M metagenome (GOLD analysis project Ga0256826, IMG submission 185975) | Hydrothermal vent microbial communities from East Pacific Rise, Pacific Ocean - CV79 | ecosystem: Environmental > Aquatic > Marine > Hydrothermal vents | place: Pacific Ocean: East Pacific Rise...
CCAGTTGTATACTGTCCTACTGCTACCATACAAGCACCTGTAAGAGTTGCAAAGTCAAACATATAGTCAGCTTTTACCTTCTCTTGTGCAAAGTCAAGTACATCTGCAAGAACTAAACGCCCTTCAGCATCAGTATTTCTAACTTCTATAGTTTTACCACTTCTACTTACTAAAACATCATCAGGTTTATAAGCATCACCACCTATCATGTTCTCAACTGCTCCAACAAAAGCATGGATTTCAACATCGAGTTTCATCTCTGAAGCCGCTTTAATAATGCCTAAAACGGCACAAGCACCAGCCTTATCCATCTTCATAGTCACCATCGAAGCACCCGGTTTAAGTGAAAGTCCACCACTATCGTAAGTAAGACCTTTCCCAATGAGAGAGATTATTTTTTTAGGATTTTTAGGCTTGTAAGTTAGGTGAATAAGTTGAGACTCATGACGAGAAGCACGACCAACTGCGAGCATAGAAGTACATTTCTCTTTTTTAAGACCTTTTTCATCTAAAATATTACATCCAAGTTTGTTCTCTTTAGCTAACTTCTTCGCTAAGTCTGCAAAAGTAACTGGGTTTAAATCTTCGGGAGTTGTGTTTACTATGTCACGAGTAAAACAAGTTGCATCAGCAACTATTATCGCATCACTAAAGAGTTTTATAGCCGATTTATAATCATCTTTTGTGTAGATAAGTGAGATGTTTTTAAGTGATGTTTTTTCTTTTTTAGATTTATAAACATCATAAGTGTAACCACCAAGAACAAAACCTTCTACAAGAGCGAAGATTAAAGATTTATCATCTATTGCGATGTTAGCACTTTTGTAGTTTGTCTTTTTGATAGCTTTTATAGCTACGGCAGAAACACTTCTAATGTCATCTCCGTCAAATGTATCTACACCACAAACTAAAGTATTTTTGTCATGTAAGAAACAGATACTGTCTTGAGATCCAGAAAATCCTGCTAATTTTAAAGCTTTTTTATTTTTATTTTTTTTAAGTAGTTCCGCTGTTACATATACTAAAGATATGTCACTTTTAGCATCTGAAATATTTTGGTTAAGTAGTTGAATGTTCATGAGTATTCCATATTTAAATTTAGTAAAAAGATAATATCTAAATATTGATAAGGGTTAGATAACATAAAGAAGTATCATGAAATAGTGAAAGATACTTCCAGCGAGTACAAAGAGATGCCAAACAGCATGATAGTAGGGTTTTGAGTCATTTATGTAGTAGTAAACGCCAAGTGTATAAGCAAGACCACCAGCAACGAGAAGATAAAAACCATTATCTGCAAGGACTTCTCTCAGAGGAGTTATAGCAATGACTATAAGCCAACCCATTAGTACAAATAGTACAAGAGAGAGTATTTCAAAACGATTTGGATACTTAAACTTCATATATATACCAAATGCAGCTGTTAGCCACTCTGCAATAGCGATAGAGTAACCATAAGGTGAGTTTTGAAGTGTAACTAAGGTCATAGGTGTATAAGTCCCTGCTATAAGAAGGTAGATAGCAGAATGATCAAAAGTCTGAAAAAGTTTTTTTAGTTTTTGGTGAGTAAGGGCATGGTAGATTGTTGAAGCACCGTACATAATAACAAGAGTTGTTCCAAATACAGCAGAACTCACAATAGCTATAATCGAACCATTTAGGGTAGCAAAGGCTACTAAAGTCACTAATCCAATGATGCTTAAGAAGAGACCAAGTCCATGCGTGATGGCATGCCATATCTCTTCTGCTAATGTAAAGTTATTGATAGGTTTAGTTTATCCAAGCCTTGGCTTCGTCTAAATCATAGAAAAATTTCACTTCACCATGCATAAACCAGTCACCCATTTTAGCTGCATACTCTTGCCAAGTTTTAGTACCAACGATAGCAATTTTAAGAAATATATCTTTATATTCCATACCAAATTTGAAATCATCCCAAGCAGCTTGTGCTTCCCAACCTTCAAATTTTGTAGCATCTAGAAGCATATTTACTTTAGCGTTTGGAATACTTTTGATACTCATCTCCATCATAGGAATAAGTGTCTCGTAGTCTTGATGTGTTAGTTTTCCAGTTGCCTTTAGTGTTACATTTAAAGCACCATCTTTTGGCTCAATATTTATATCCATATTTTCAGTGATTTGCATACTATTTCCTTTTAGTCAAAATGTAATATATCTTTAGCTTGAATCATATCTTTGTCTCCACGACCAGATACATTTACGATAACTAATTTATCTTTAATATTTGGTAGTTTTTTAAGATATGCAAGAGCATGTGAAGACTCAAATGCTGGGATGATTCCCTCTTTACGAGAGACCCATACAAAGGCATCGAGTGCTTCTTTATCTGTTACATTGTCATAAGAGATACTTTTGTTATCATTATGAAAAGCATGTTCAGGGCCTATTCCTGGGTAGTCAAGTCCTGCACTAATGGAGTGTGCTTCGAGTATTTGACCATCATCATCTTGAAGTAGGTAAGACATCTGCCCATGTAAAACGCCAGGACGGCCTTTTTTAAGAGAACAACCATGTTTATCAGTCTCAATTCCTAAACCACCAGCTTCTATCCCGATACACTCAACACTCTCATCTTCTAAGAAGTGCTGGAACATACCAATGGCGTTTGAACCACCACCAATACATGCTATTACATGATCCGGTAAGCGGTTCTCTTTTTCAAGTATCTGCTGACGAGCTTCCCAACCAATGATAGCTTGAAAATCTCTAACCATCATAGGATAGGGGTGAGGACCTGCAACAGTTCCGATGATGTAGAAAGTATCACGAGCATTTGTAACCCAGTGACGAATAGCATCATTCATAGCATCTTTAAGAGTGCGAGAACCACTCTCGACCGAGTTTACTTTTGCACCGAGTAGTTTCATACGAAATACATTTAACTCTTGGCGCCCAACATCTTTAGCACCCATAAATATTTCACACTCTAAACCGAGTAGTGCACAGATAGTAGCAGTGGCCACACCATGTTGTCCAGCACCAGTTTCAGCGATGATTTTTTTATATCCTAAGCGTTTAGCCATAAGTCCTTGTGCGATAACATTGTTTACTTTGTGAGCACCAGTATGGTTAAGGTCTTCACGTTTAAGGTAAATCTTCGCACCAAGTTCTTTAGAAAGGTTCTCAGCATAGTAAAGAGGAGAAGGACGACCAACATAATCAGTTAAGTAGTAGTGAACTTCTTTCCAGAAATCTTCATCAAATCTTATGCTTTCATACTCTTCTTTGAGTTGAAGAAGGGCTGGCATAAGTGTTTCAGGAACATAACGCCCACCAAAGATTCCAAAGTGTCCATTTTCATCAGGATCGTATTTAGAAGGAGTAGGGATATACATTAATCAACCTCTATTAAAGTGTAAACGCTAGTTTTTTCTTCTAGTTTTTTAATACCATCAAGAAAATTAAGACCAATGATAAAACAGCACTCAACACACTCTGCACCCGTCTGTTTTACAAGAGTTGCCGCAGCATTTGCAGTTCCACCAGTAGCTATAAGGTCATCGATGATTAAAACACGAGCACCTTTTGCTTCTCCAAAAGCATCTATATGAACTTCGATCTCATCAACACCATACTCTAGTACATATTTTTCGCTCATAGTAGTATAAGGGAGTTTACCTTTTTTACGAATAGGTACAAATCCAATTTGAAGCATCTGTGCTAGAGCTGCACCAAAAATAAAACCACGAGCATCAATACCTGCGATATACTCTAAATCATACTCTTTATAACGAGTGTAGAGGTGGTTCATTAAAACACTATAAGCTTCTGCATTATTTAAAAGTGTAGTGATGTCTTTAAAAACAATTCCCTCTTTTGGAAAGTCTTTTATGTCTCTAATTGAGTTTTCAATGATTTTACGTTCTGTATTACTTAGTGTCATATGTCTATCCTTTATAAAAGTGCATCTATTCTACCCTCAAGGGCTTTGATCTTACCGTTAAGTCTATCTACTTCTTGTCTGTGTTTAGAGTTACGTGATTTTAAAACTTTAAGCTCATTTCTAAGTTTTGTGAGTTCTTCACTTAAAATATCTACATTTCCTAATGCTCGTTGAAGTTGAATCTGATACTTACGTATAAGTATCTCTGCTTCATTAAGTGTTAGTTTCATTAAGTCGTTACTTCTCTGTTCTTTGTTTGTAATACTTTTAAAGTAGTACATCTTCACAAAAAGATAGACTGAAACCATAGAAAGTATTGTTAAAAGTGACCATTCCCAAAACATGCTGTTTCCTTAAATTTATTAGAGTTCGATTTTCTCTACACGACCGCAGTGACGACCACCATCAAATGAACCATCTATCCATGCATCCATGATAGATTCAGCCACACCCTTACCAACTATACGCTCGCCAAAACATAAGATATTGGCATCGTTATGACCACGAGCTACAGTTGCTGTATATGCATCATGACATAAGGCAGCACGAATTCCTTCGTGACGGTTAGCAGCCATACTCATCCCTATACCTGAACCACAGATAAGAATACCATGAGACTCTTTATCTGCTAAAACACTAGTAGCTACTTTGTGAGCATAGTCTGGATAGTCAACACGGTCTTTTGAATATGGTCCAAGATCAATAACTTCATGACCTTTTTCTTTGAGTAACTCAACTGTATAATCTTTTAACTCAATTCCTGCATGGTCTGTTGCAACATAAAATTTCATCTGTTTCCTTCTTAGTTTAGTAGTAAGCCAAGTATCGTCTGAACTGGCATAAATAGAACATAATCTTTTAGTGGTGTCATTAATATAATCAAAACGACAATTATTCCGTAACGCTCATTTTTGTAAAAAAACTCTGCGACTGCGTTTATTTTGTATTTTAGTGCAAGATGCATTAAAAAGTGAGCACCATCAAACTGTGGAACTGGAAGTAGGTTAAATACTCCAAGAACTACATTTATGATAAGTACTTGAAATACAAACATATATGCAAAGACATAAGTTAACGAGTCAGCAGTTGTTGGTTGACTCATAGATACAACGGCAATAGAAGCAAAAGCAGCTAATGTAAAGTTATAAACTATTCCTGCTAAGTCAACTTGCATAGCAGCATTGTATCCACCATTTCTAATAACTGTACTTGTATTTATAGGGACAGGTTTAGCCCAACCAAATAAAAATCCACTTTCAGCCCCAAAAAGCATAGGTAAAAAGTACATAGTGGCAGGAACAATAATAGTACCTACCATATCAACATGAGAGATAGGATTTATAGTTAAACGCCCGGCATTTTTAGCAGTTGTATCGCCATACATATAGGCGACCCAACCATGCATAATCTCATGACCAATGATAGCAACTGCTAATGCTAAAACAGCAGCTACAATTTTTAGTATATCAAGTAATTCCATGATAATCTTTGTCAGTTCTAATACGTTCTTTTATAGCTTTATCTAAGTGAATAGGATCTTCTAAATCTGTTGGTGTTTTCCCCATTCTATCCCATCTGATTTCCCAGTTTTCATCTACACTAAAGTAGATGAACCAAGGTGTACCTTCGATGTTGTCGTAAGGAACTCCACCCCAGAAACGACTATCATTTGAGTGATCACGGTTATCTCCAATCATATAGTACATGTTAGTTTCTACTTTTTTATAAAAAGCATTAAATGGTAGGTTGTAAGTTCTTGAGATACCAGCTACATTTACTGGCATCATATCTACACTATTCTTTTGATATAAATATCTTTGTAAATAATCTTCATAAATATTATGGTTTTCATCATTGTGAATACCTTTATGCTCTTCTGCCATAGGACTTTTAACCCAGAGTCTATCCATAAGGTTTACTATTTTTTCTGAAGGGTAGTTCTCCTTAATATACTCATCACCTTGATGTGGTCTAAGATAAAGTTCATCTTTATCAGTAAAAAGTACTTCATCTCCAGGTAGTGCAAAACAGCGTTTAACAAAATGCTGTTTTGTGTTGTGGGGAGGTCTAAATATTACTATATCACCATGCTCAGGAGTATCTCCATCAATAAGACGGAGCTTATCACTCCAAGGCATGATAGACATCTCTATAAAAGGAATATGAGGCATTGAAATACCATAGGCAAATTTCTTGGCAAAAAGATGATCACCTATCAGAAGTGAGTCTTTCATACTTCCACTAGGAATTCTAAATGCTTGAGCAATAAAAAAGATCACGAAAAGAACTATTACTATTGTCCCTGTCCAAGAGTTTGACCATTTATATACTTTGTTTAACTTCTCTTTCATCTAACTATTCTTCTTTTTTGCATTAATTTTTGCAGCTTTAAGTGTGTTACTCAAAAGCATTGCGATAGTCATGGGTCCAACACCACCTGGGCTTGGAGTGATATATGAGGATTTTTTACTTACATTCTCAAAATCTACATCACCAACAAGTTTACCTTCAGTCGTTCTGCTTACTCCGATATCTACAATGATTACATCATCTTTTACCATATCTTTTGTGATAAGGTTAATAACTCCAACACCTACTAAAATAACATCAGCATTTAAAGTGTGGCGTTTAAGATCATCTGTGAAAATATGGCAAATTTCAACAGTAGCATCAGCATTTAAAAGGAGTGAAGCCATTGGTTTTCCAACGATATTTGAAGCACCAATAACTACACAGTTCTTACCTTTAACATCGATGTCATACTCTTCTAAAAGTTTCATTACACCAAGGGGCGTACAAGGAACGAAACCATCAAGGTTAGTCACTAAACGCCCAACATTAAAAGGGTGAAAACCATCCACATCTTTTGCAGGGTCTACAAGTTCAAGTAGTTTGGTTGTATCTATTTGTTCAGGAAGAGGAAGTTGAATCAAAATACCGTCAATACTCTCATTTTCATTCATGCTGATGATAGTTCTCTCAATTGCTTCTTGAGAGATATGTGCTGGCATGTCATGAGTGATAGAGTAAAAACCTACACGATCACAAGCTTTTTTCTTCATGTTGACATAAGCTGCACTTGCTGGATCTTGTCCTACAAGAACTACTGCTAAACCTGGTGTACATCCACAAGTCTCTTTTAGTTTTATAACTTCTTGTGTGACTTGAGCTTCTATTTTCTTTGAAAGTAATCTACCGTCGAGTAACTGCATTTAAACCCCATAACATAATATTTTTGTTATTATAGCCAGCAAATGATAATAGGTCGCTTTAGTCTGAAAGTGGAAGCTTGATTGTGAAGCATGCTCCAGTCTTATTATTTTTTACACTCAACTCTCCAGACATACTTTTTTCTAAGATCTCTTTGGACATGTATAAACCTATTCCTGTGCCTTTGTCTTCCTCTTTAGTTGTAAAGTATGAATCAAAGATTTTATCTATGATATCTTCAGAAATTCCGCCTGCATTATCTTCGATATCTACAAATGCAAACCCATCTTTTTCATAGAGAGTTATAAAGATTTTTTTATCTTTTATATCATTACTTATTAAAACATCTTTAGCATTATTTAGAATATTTATAAAAACCTGGAAGAGTTCATTTTTAATATTATGAACTTTTATCTCTTGTTTAGCATTAATAATTATGTCTATTTTATAGTGTTTGAGTGTCGCTTCTAAAATACTTAAAATAATGCCAATAGAGTCATTTAATAGATATGTCTCTTTATCTTTTGTATTACTATGATAAGTTCTAAAATCATCAATGGTTTTGGACATATAGCTTAAGTTCTCATCAACTTGAAAATGGAATCTATCAAAATCCTCATCTTGCACTGTCCCTAAATGCTTTTTAAAATAGAGGTCCTGATTTATCAGCCCAATATTATTAAGAGGTTGTCTCCATTGATGTGCTATCTGTTCAATCATCTCACCAGTTGATGCGAGTCGTGACTGTGCTATAAGTATTTGATCTTTTTCTCTCTCTTGGGCTAAGGCAGTTTTTACTTGGAGTTTTAAATCTTGATTATGTGTTTTGAGCTTTTGTGTATACTCATTTCTTAGTCTGTTAAATCGCTCGACAAGTGCACCTGAAAGAAGTATCATGTCTATTGCTGAAGCAATTTGTTGACCATATTTCATAATAAGATAGCCCTCAACTAGGTTGAACTTACTCATAGCAAAAAGAATAGTTCCAACTAAAAATACTCCCCAACCAAGTACGAAAAGTCGTATGGAATAGTAGTCTTTTTTTAAAACCATAAGACCTGCAATAAAGAGAGAAGTAGGGACTAGCATAGAAAGAAGAGCCCCTACTACTATTGTAAATTTATAAGGAAAAATGATAGCTGCTAGCATTCCTAAGAGAGTAATATACAAAAGAGGTTGTAGTAGGTATTTATTGAACTTTGGGATGTTTTCATTTGCATTTAGTAGTGTTTGGGAGAAGAGTAACAAGAAAAATGTACCACTATATATAAAAAGAGTTGTGGCTTTTTCTCTCATCCAGTAATAGTCACCCCAAACATATAAAATACCAAGTCCATCAAAAGAGAGTTGCCACAGTGCGTAGGCTACTATAAAAAAAGCATACTGAACATAAATTTTTTCTCTTGTATAGCTAAATGTGATGGCATTATATAAAAAAAGTATAAGTAGAATTCCATAATACATACCAGAGAGTGTCTGACTAAAGTGAGTACTTTGAATTAGCTTCTCATTACTCATGATATAAACAGGAAGAAGCATCGAACTTGATGTATTAACTTTTAAATATAGAGTGTATTTTTCTAAAGGTTTATGGGGCAGAGTAAATAAAATAGCATTCTGTTTAACATCTACTTCATGAATCTGATTTAAATCACCATTATATTTATTGGCGACTAAATTACCCTTAGAATCATAAATAAATAGAGTCACATAATCAAGTAATGGATAGTCAATACTAAGCCACCACTCTTTTCGACTCATAAGTTCAGTATAGGTGTACTGAAATTTAAACCAGTGAACAGGAGATATAAAACCGAAATTGAGAATATTTTTAGAGTAGGGTGTAAATTTACTATGTAAAATTTCATCTATACTTAAAGAGCCATTTTTGTCTACAAAATAAGCACTCTTTTTTCCTAGTGGATAAGGATCTATTGCTTGTTTTATAGTAAAGATATTCTCACAAAAGAGTAGGTTTGAAAATAGTACTAATAAAATAAGTATTCTCTTCATTTAACATCCATATACAATTATTTTAGTTATTATATCGTTTAAAATATTATTAGGCTATTAATGAAATATATACTTTTTTTTCTCCTCCCATTTTATCTCTTTGGTGAAAGTAGTTTTATCACACCTGCAGAGTATGCAACACAGCTATATAAAAATCCAAGAGGAATAGGCTGTAACAACTGTCACGGTGAAAATGGTGAAGGAAAATTAATCGCAAGATATAAGCATAAGGGTGTAGAAAAAAGTTTTAGAGGTCCTGAGATAAATAGTGTGAAATATTCTGATTTTTATAAGGCACTGAACAAAAGAAAAAATGGAATGCCTAGATATTTCTTGACAGATAAAGAAGTAGCAGCACTCTACCTTCATCTACATCAAACTGAGAAAAAAGAGAACTAAAATGTTATCCAAGATAGAAGAAGCTTATCAAAATAGAGACTTAGAAGCACTTGATGCTTTGGCTATACCAACATTTAGAGAGATAAATAAAAAAAATAGTTTTAAGTCTGTTTTAATGCTCTCTTGTAATAACATCAAACACCTTAGTAAAATAGAATCTCTTAAGGCAGACTGTATAATGCTTAACCTTGAAGATGGGGTAAGCAAAGAAGAAAAACCTTTTGCTTTAGTTCTTGCTGCTATCTTTATCTCTAAAGTATCTAAAAGTGATAAGAAAATTGTAGTGCGAGTAAATGCTCTTAATGAAGGTGGATATGAAGAGATAACTTACTTAAATCAATTTATGCCTGATGCTATTCGAGTTGCAAAGATAGAAGATGCAAAAGAAGTGAAAAATGTCTTAGCACTTTTAAATGATGGTATCGACTTACATCTTTCCATAGAGACTGCATCAGCTTGGCATCAACTAAGTACATTAGCTGTAAATAAACGAGTGACTACTTTTTATCTAGGTATTTTAGACCTTTTTGCAGATATGAAACTTCCACAGAGTTTGATAAATATAGATAACCCTACTATGCTTTATATGCTTTCACATTTTTTAATTACGTCAAAATCTATGAATGTTAAAGCTGTGAGTTTTGTATTTCAAGAGTTTAGAGACGAAGAGACTTTCTCTAAATGGATAGAGTTAGAAAAAAATATGGGTTATGATGCAAAAGGGTGTATATCTCCCTCTCAAGTCAAACTTGTAAACGCTATGTTTGTAGACAAAAAAGAAGAGTTAAAACGAGCTCAGGTGATTGTAAAACTTTTTGAGATGCATAGAGAAGAGGGTGTGACAGGTTTTGTTGATGAGGACTATGGTTTTATTGACGAGCCAATATACAAGGGTGCATTGGCTCTTTTGAGTAAATAATCTCTAGAAGAGATAATCTACGTAGAGTCGAGTATCTATAAAGTCTTCTGTAACACTTTCAAATGAATAACCGTTAGCAGTTTTATATGCTTCAAAGTCATAATCAGTTTTGAAGTCATCATAAGCAATCCTAAACTGAACACTAAGTCCTTCCATCTCTGTAAAGATACCAAAACCATCATTTTTAGTAAATGAATATCTCCAGTCAAATGTTGCTTCACTTCTGTCTTGTGCTGCATATTTATCAGCTATAGAATCAGGCATGTCATAGATACCATATCTAAAACGGATAACACTGTTTGGTACTAGACCCATACGACCTAGTTCTAGTTGCAAACCTGCACCAATTGATTTTGTACCAGCAAGCTCTGAATCTTGTACTTGAAAAGAGTTAAACATCTGCGGAGTACCCCATCTTACAAAGAGTGTACCACCAGCATAAGAGTTCTCATTATAAGCCACTTGATTATAGTTTAAAAATGTAGTTACACCACTTTTCCATGAAGCTTGCATTTTAACACCGTATAACCAACTGTTAATATCACCAGCTATACTATCTGCTACATTATTTTGTTTTACATATTGAGCGGCAAACGTCAGGTTTGTTGTTTTGTCTATATGAAAAGTATAATCAGCATAGAGGTAAACAGTATTTATAAAATCATCTACATAATAATCCCAACCCTCAAGTGTATAATCATCTTTGTTAACTTGAATACCTAACATAGGCATCGCTTTATTAGCACCTATATAGTTCCCTGATGAATCATAGTTACTTATATCTGCATTAACGGTACTTAATAGATTTAGTCTCGCACCTCTAGCCATATCTATAAATACATCAGAGTTTCTCTCTTTCATTTTTTCTATATAACCAACTGTGAACTTTATATCCTCTAATGAGTCATTTTCATATGTAGCACCTTGATGGGTAATAGGTGAAAAACGAATATTTGAGAGAGAGATAAATCTATAGTTAGGCATTTCTCGTCTACCATAACGAGCATCATGATCTTCTATTTTATATTTGATATATGCCTCAGAGAGTACAGTATATTGACCACCATCGTCAGCTAAACCACCAAGATTACCATAGTCACTCTTTGTTCCTACCGGTTGTGCAGTATAAAAAGTTCCACCAAGGGAGATATTATAAAGAGGAGCTGTTTTATATCCCAAGTACCCACCGACTGCTGAATAGTATGGATTACCTTTAGATGGAGATTGTCCTTGACCTATATGACCATCTTGTGTTGTGTAATGTCTATATGTTCTATGTTGTCCACTGTAACGGATAAGACCCTTCACTGTACCATTTTTAAACATATCCATTACATTATCTGCTGTGTGATCGTTTACTTCCTTTTCTAATGGTTTAACAGCTAGAGAATCCCCAGCTAAACGTGGTGCTTCATAAAGAGTTCCATCATCATTTATTTTTGCTTCATCCGCAAGAGCACTAACAATTAAAAGAGAAGCGAGAAAAATTGATGATTTTATCATTTTTAAATCCTAAAATTATTTGCCCATCGCATTATCTAAATAAGCGATAGCTATATAGTATGTATAATAGTCAATAACAAGAGATGCTTTTGCATCAATGTACCCTTGTCGTGCTTGTTGAAGTTCTATGTAGTCTGAGAGACCATGTTCATAGCGTTTAGATGCTTGGTCGAACTTCTCTGATGATACTTCAACTAAACTCTGTGCAAGTTCAACAGAATCTTTATTTTTGTATACATTTAGATATGCCTGTGTAGTCTCTTTTTTGATACTAAGCTTAAAGTCAATTAAAGTTGCATTAGAGATACTAGTATTTATCTTTGTTTCTTGAGTTTGAGTACTTGTTGAACCACCCTCGTAGATATTCCAGTCAAGGTTAACACTTGCCTGCCATTGATCTTCAGGAGTAAACTCTTTAAATGTATCAACAGATTGTTTTGTATAATCAGCATTAAAGTAAAAAGATGGATAGTAAGCTGATGATCTTTGATCTTCTTTTGCTATTGATGATTGTATTTGAGACTCTTGCTTTTTAAGAATAGCTCTATTTTCATAGGCTGAAATAATTGACTCTTTTAGGTCTAATGGATATGTGTCTAAAGATGTATAAAGGTTATCTAAGTCTAGTGCTTTAGAGTAGACTTCATATTTACGTGTAAGTTCTGTAAAGCCTACAGTTTCGTCTAAAGCTGCATAAGCTAGTCTTAGGTTATACTCAGCACGTTTGAGTTCCAGTTTAGCTTGGATGAGTGTAACCTTAGCATCACTAACATCTATTTTAGTTCTGATACCTGCTTCAAAATACTTTTGAGAACGATAAAGTTGAGCCTTATTGAGTTTGACATTTTCTTCTTGAACACTAATAAGGGCAATAGCATTTAAGACATTATAATAACCCTCTTTTACATCTCTTTTCTTATCACTGATATCTTGAATGTTTTGAAATTTAAAAGAAGTAGAGTCGTACTTGAAACTATCTGAATTACCACCAGTTTTCCCAAAATCATAAATAATTTGTTTGAGTGAAAGGTTACCTAATATAACGGTATCATCAAGCATATCTTCAGAGCCTCCAAAAGTGTCTGTCATTCCAGCTTTTCCAGCTGAGACATGAAGATCGACTTTTGGTAAGTAGCCAGCAAAAGCAGTGTCATAACGACTACGGGATGCTTCGTAGTTAGACTTACTAATTTCTAAAGATGGAGAACTTTCTAATGATTTAAGTATTAAATCATCTACCGTATATATATCATTGGCGCTTAGGTTTAAAATTAGACCTGCAACTCCGAGATACTTTAAAATATTTGACTTCATTATATTGACTCCCTTGTAGCTATTTCTTCTTCAACGCTTACAAATTTTTCTCTCATAGTCTCTAGTAGTACATAAAGTACTGGTACAAAAAGGGTTGAGATAAAAGTCGCTGCTAACATACCAAACATAAGAACTATACCGATAGACTGCTGTGTGATAGAACCAGCACCTGTAGCAAAAGCAAGAGGGAATATACCAAAAAGGAAAGAGAGGATAGTCATCATAATCGCACGAAAACGTAGACTACCAGCGTTTATAGCTGACTCAATGATACTTACTCCAGATTCACGCTGTTCTTTTGCAAACTCAACAATAAGAATAGCATTTTTAGCGGCGAGGGCGACGAGTAGAACAAGACCAACTTGTGCAAATGTATTTAGAGGTAAACCACTCCATTGTAGACCTATCATAGCACCTGCAACAACCATAGGTACTGAAAATAGAATCATAAGTGGTAAAATCCAAGATTCATACTGTGCAGCAAGAACTAAAAATACAACAAGAAGTACAAAAAATACAACATATATTTGTGCATTTCCAGCAAGTGTTTCTTGATAACTCATCCCAGACCACTCATAACCATAAGCATTAGGAAGTATTTTTTCTGCAATCTCTTGCATCGCTTGCATCGAATCACCAGAACTATATCCTGGAGCTGCTGCACCATTTATTTGAATACTTCTGTACATATTGTAATGAGTAAGATTTTGTGGTCCTATCATCTCATTTACTTGAATTAAAGCAGAAAGAGGAACCATCTTGTTATCTCTGTTTTTTACAAAGAGTTTGTCTATATCTTCTTTGGAACTTCTATACTCCGTATCTGCTTGTACAAAAACTCTAAAAACTTTACCAAACTTACTAAAGTCATTTACGTAAACACTACCAAGATAAATCTGCATAGTCGTAAACAAATCAGACATACTAATACCAAGAGCATTTACTTTTTCTCTATCTACTTTGATGTCATACATAGGATAGTTTGTAGCGAAAGTAGTAAAAGCATAAGCTATTCTAGGATCTGCAAAAGCAGCTTTTATCATCTCTTGTGCATAGTGTTCAAAAGTCTCAATATCACCAGAGAGATAATCTTGAAGTCTAAAGTCAAAACCACCAACATTACCAACACCGGGAATACCAGGAAGGTTAAATGCCGCAACATTAGCTTCACTATATCCAAAAGTTTTTTGCTTAATCTGCTTAATAATTCCAAAGGCACTATTCTTTTTAGTTGTTCTTTCATCCCAATCTTTTAATGAAACAAACATTGCTAAAGCTGAACCATCAATAGTAGAAGTGATTATGTTGTAACCTTCAATACTTACAATATTTTCAACACCTTCAATACCATAGATGATATTTTCGACATCTTTTCTTATCTCAACTGTTTGAGCTAATGATGTACCAGGTTTAGCATTTACTGAGACCATCAACATACCTTTATCCTCTGAGGGAACGAAGCCTGTCGGTGTAATAGTAAATAGGTAATACATAAAATAGAAAATACCAGCCATAACTAGAATCATAAAGTACCTTACTTTAATGAGTTGTGTTATAACTATTTTATACTTAGCAGTTAGTGCATTAAAAAATGTGTCAAAGGCACGAAAAGCAATAAATTTCTCTTCACCTTCTTTACGTCTTTTTATAATAATGGCACTGATAGCAGGAGCAAGTGTTAGTGCATTTAAAGATGATACAAGAACAGCAAATGCGATAGTAAGTGCAAACTGCTGATATAGGGCTCCTGTTATACCTGGAAGAAGTGATACAGGGATAAATACAGCAACTAAAACAAGAGTTGTAGAGATGATGGGCCCAATGAGTTCTATCATAGATTTTTTTACAACCTGAGGCATTGTTAGTTCAGGTTCTTTATACATGATTACTTCAACATTTTCCACAACTAGAATGGCATCATCGACAACAATACCAATGGCAAGAATAAGCCCAAATAGTGTTAAAAAGTTAATACTAAACCCACCAGCTAACTGCATTGCAGCAAATGCACCAATAAGTGAAACAGGAATAGTAGCAGCTGCGATAATAGTTGGTCTCCATGAACCTAAGAAAATGAAGATAATAATCATAACTAATGCGATTGCCATATATAGATTTTCGACAACATTACTAATAGCAACTTTAACATATTTTGTTGTGTCATAAGGAACTGCATATGTAACACCATCAGGAAAACGACTTGAGAGCCTCTGCATAGTCTCTTCAACCTTAGTTCTAATATCAAGAGCATTTGCTTCACCAAGTTGATAAACGCCAATAAGACCCGTTGGTTTTTTTGCACTAATAGCATTCCAACTGTAAAACTCACTTCCCAGTTCTACACGAGAGACATCACTAAGATAAACTAAAGAGCCATCTTCTTTATATTTAAGTACAATTTTTTCAAACTCTTGTACATCAGTAAGTCTTCCCTTAGCTGTAAGTGTAAACTCTTGTTTTTGATCTTTAAACGAGGGTGTACCACCTATCTTACCAATAGAAGCTTGCTTGTTTTGACTTTTTACTGCATTTAAAACATCCATTGGAGACATATTAAGTGCTTTGATTTTATCAGGGTTTAGCCAGATACGGATCGAGTATTTTTTCTCACCCATATTTTGTGCTTTACCAACACCTGGAATTCTTTTAATCTCATCAAGCACATTGATATTTACAAAGTTTGAAAGAAAACTACCATCATATCTATCGTCACCACTAATGGCAATCAGACAAACAATAGAAGGAGATCTTTTATCTACGATAACACCTTGTGCTGTAACTTCGGCAGGAAGTGAAGCAGTTGCAGTTGAGACTTTATTTTGAACATCGACCGCACCGATATCAATGTCATAACCAGGTTCAAAATAGACATTAATACTAGAACTACCGTCAGCTGCAGATGATGAGTCCATATATATAACACCCTTGATACCATTTAGTTTATCTTCAAGTACACGAGTAACAGTCTCTTCAACAACAAAAGCATTTGCACCTGTGTATGTAGCACTGACATTTACAGTAGGGGGAGCAACATCAGGGTACTCAGAAATAGGCAAAACAAGCATTGATACAAGTCCACCAGTAATAATAATAAGAGAGATAACTATAGCGAGTATAGGTCTCCTAATAAAAGTAACTGAAAACATTTTTAGTGACTCTCTGGAATTAAGTTATTTTTCTTTAATACTGCTTTAATTCCTTGTGTCTCGGTAACATCAGTAGCAGTCACTTTGCGAGAAGGCTTTAATTTAACTAGTGCAGAAACTATTACCTTGTCCCCATCTTTTAGTCCACTATGAACACTAACATAGTATTTACTTGAGTAGTCGGTTGTTATGTCAACTCTTTTAATTGTTGCATTTTCATCTACAACATAAACAAAAGCACCAAGTTGGTCATTAAAAATAACCTCTGGTGGAATCATAAGAAATTTAAACTTATCATTGATGAACATATTAATGTATACAAAAGTACCAGGAAGTACTTTTCCTTCTTTGTTATCAATAGTGGCACGCATAGTGATAGTAGAAGTGAGTGGGTCAACTGTATTGTTTGAAAAGTCTATAAAACCATCAAGTCTAATCTCATCAATACTTCCAGGTACTGTGATAAAAGCATCTGGTTTGGCTTTATTACGATACTTTTGAAACATTCTTACATCTTTTTGTGATGGAGAAAAATAAGCATAAATTGGGTCAGTACTTACAATAGTTGTAAGAAGTGTTGATTCTCCTTGCCCAACAAGATTCCCGACATCAACATGTCTAGCACTTACATTTCCACTTATAGGAGCATGAATAACTGTATAGCTTAACTCAAGTTTAGCTCTGTTAATCTCAGCTACATCTCCTGAAATAGCTGCTTTTAAACCAGCTTGTTGTGCTTGATATTGCTCAAGTGTAGCACGAGGGGCAAGACCTTCTTTTACAAGAGGTTTGTATCTATTAACATCTGCTGTTGCAAGTGCTAAAGATGCTTCATCTTGTCTTTTTTTTGCTTTAGCAGCATTGAGTGTAGATATATACTCACTTTGCTGAATTTTAAAAAGTTTTTGACCCTTTTCAACGGCTTGACCATCTTTAAAGTATATCTTTTCAAGAACTCCAGAAACTCTTGCTCTTACATCTTGGTCTGAACTTGCTTTTGTCATACCTGTATACTGTTTCCAAATTGGGACAGCTTCTTTTTTAACAGTGATAGTGTTAACACTAAGTGGTGGTATCTCTTTTTTTACTTGTTTCACTTTTTCATCAGAACAAGCATTGAACAGAAGAATTGATGAAAACAGAAGAGTGTTTAAAATTTGAGTGGATTTTAACATTAGAATGAACCTTTTAAATGTTGTAGTATTTTAAAAGATTATACCTAAATAAGATTACTTTTCAACTTTCCCCCATACAGGAGGGAGCATCTAAAAGCTGAGAATAGTAATGGAGATTTCCTAGTATCTTGCTAAATTATAATATACATTATATCTTATAAGTGTTTTTTCTTTAGGTCGTGGGTATTTGGCATAAGCATACTCTATAGTCTCTTTTGTTGTGTCATCTAAAACATAGTAACCACTTTTGCGTAAGAATTTAAAGTCAGTCATATC
>Ga0256826_1000966_pt1 | contig 17847 bp, 14 predicted proteins | sample CV79metaG_FD_185975 | JGI IMG/M metagenome (GOLD analysis project Ga0256826, IMG submission 185975) | Hydrothermal vent microbial communities from East Pacific Rise, Pacific Ocean - CV79 | ecosystem: Environmental > Aquatic > Marine > Hydrothermal vents | place: Pacific Ocean: East Pacific Rise...
CAGATGCAATGGCAATCGCTATAACTCATGCACAAAGAGTAAAACATAGAAGAACAGTAAAAAAAGTGAATTCATAATTTTTTACTGTAACCTTTTTTTAAGTCAAAAAACAATAGAATTCCACACCTTTTAAAATGATCGCGTAACTCAGTGGTAGAGTACTTCCTTGACATGGAAGAAGTCGTTGGTTCAAGTCCAATCGTGATCACCATTCCTCTTAATATTTTACTCCTATATGCTATTATTCTTCTTATGAAAAAAAATCTAATACTATTTTTATTATTATCACTCTTTTTAAGTGCAAAAACGTTCAAAAATATTGAGTTCAAAGGTGATGTTGACCTTTTAACAGGTGAATTTGATCGAACAACACTTTTAAAAGTTTGTCATATTGATTACCCAGCAGTCTATAAAATTTGGAAATCAAACCCTACTTTTGAAAGTCATGAAATAAAAGGTTTTGAAGAGTATTTAGCAAAGTATGCCAAGGGCATGGGATATTATCGCGTTGAGGTAACAAGTGAAGTTGATGATGATACAATTATTTTAAATATCAAAAAGAACTCTCCTATAAAGATAGATTCAATTATTTTAGACAAAGAGTTTAATAAATTTTCACTATTAACAAGAAAAGAAAGGTTTAGAACCACAGATTTTACAGCAACAAAGAGACAAATAGTTGATTTTTTAGAACAACATGGTTATCCTACCTATAAAATGAATGCAAAAGCATATGTAGATTTAGAAGAGTATAAAGTAGATATAAATATTTCAATAGATAAAGGGAAAAAGCGTTTTTTCTCTACAACGGAGATTAATAACTCCTCTAAAATTGACAATAAGTTAATAGAAGAAAAGATAGTCTATGAAGATGGTGATTTGTATAATGTTTTAAAGCTAGAAGATAGTTATGAAAATATTTATCGTTTAGGTGTATTTGAAAAAATTAGTATGGAAGCAGATTTTAATGAGAGCGAGGGGAAAGCACCTATTTCATTAATTTTAAAAGAGGGAAAGACAAAAGAGTTTGCTTCAAATTTAGGGTATGATACAGAAGATGGGATGCGTGGTGGAGTACATTATATTGACCACAATTTTTTTGGAAATCTTCGTGAATTTAAGACAGGTTTAGAGGTTTCACAACGAGGATATAAAGCCTATACTTCATTGTATGATCCTAAAATTAAATTACCACTAGTGGGTCGTATCTCTTTTTTTAATGAGTTAGAGTATGCAAAATGGGATTATGATGCTTATATTGAAAAATTATTAGTTGAGCGAGTGACTTTTGGAAAAAAACTAATAGGGCTTGAACACTATTTTGGTTTTCAATTAGAGCATTCAGAGATAGAGTCAGGTATTCCTAGTTTTTTAGCTGGAAATTATCTGATTAATTCACTTTTTTATAGAGTACTAATAGATGAAAGAGACTCAATTATAGATGCTAAAAATGGGTATTATACTTCGTTGTATATTGAGAAATCTATGAAACAACTAGGCTCTCAAATTGATTATTTAAAGCTTTTAGCAGAAGCTAGATATATAAAAGAGTTTTATCCAATGGTATTTGCGTTTAAGCTAAAAGCTGGAACAATTTCAGAAAAAACTCCACCATTTAAACATTTTTTTACAGGTGGTTCTCTTAGTAATAGAGGGTATGAATATAGAGATTTAGGTCAACATGCAGGTAAATATCCTATTGGTGGATTAAGCATGTTGGATACTTCTTTTGAATCTCGGTACTATATTACTGATAACTTTTCATTTGTTAGTTTTATTGACAGTTCAAAACTTTCACAGGAGATAAATGATTTTTCTTCACAGTGGTATAACTCATATGGTGTAGGTTTACGTTATCTATCTGTTATAGGACCTTTACGTTTGGATATTGGTTATCCACAAGAGGGTGGTTTTGCTTTACATTTAGGAATAGGACAGGTATTTTGAGAAATTTTTTTTTATGGTTATATCACATCTTATCATGGCTGATATTACTTTTATTACTACTATCAATATTGCTCTTTAGTCTAGTAGATTCCCCATCTGTTGCCTTAAAATTATTGGAAAACCCATTAAAAGAACAGGGTATAGAGTATGGAGAGATGAGAGGAAGTTTACTCTCTGGCTTTACTCTAAAAGATGTAAATTACAACAATCAAGTGAAAGCAAAAAGTCTTAAAGTAAAAATTGATTTTAAAAAGCTTGAAGAACGTATACTATATATTGATGATGTAAAAATTGAAAATCTTGAAGTTGAAGAGAAGTTTTTAGCATCACTATTAGATGAGAATAGTAGTTCTAGTAGTGAGTCAAATAGTACTTTACCTTTTGATTTAGTTATTGTGAATAATTTAGATTTTTCTTTAAAAAATATGCACTATCAAGAGTATAAAATAAATAGAGCAAATTTTAAAATAAATCATTTTAGAACAGATATGAAAAAGAGCCATAAGGGTAATATTTTCTTAACTATTGATTCAAATGTTGCTGATTTTGATGTAGAAGCCAGTATTAAAAATAGTGCCTATGTTATTCATGGAAATATAGAAGGTGAACAACTGTTCTTGAATAAGTTTTTACAAGATAATAATGTGACTTTACTCTCAAATCCAAGGTTTAAACTCCTAGTTAATGGGGATATGGAGAAGTTGAACTATGAGGTGAAAATAGAAAAATTAACGTTAAAACAAAATGACTATAGAGTTAATAGTAAAAAGAATATTGTTAAAGGTGATTATGATTTTAAGAGTGAAAATCTTAAAACAGACCTTATTAGTTCTATTAATTCAAATGTTGCAGACTTTAAATTAAAAGCAAAAACAAACGTTAAGTTAAGTGACATAAACAGTAGTCTAAAATTTAATGTTAACCTTCATCTTGAACCCAAAGAAGTACTATTTTTACAAGAGTTAAAAGAACAGAATCTTAGTTTAGAATCTATGCCATATATTGATTTATATAGTAGTGGAAGTGTGCAAAAAAGCATATTCAATCTCTCATTAAAAGGTTTAAAAGTAAAGCAGAATGATATTAATTTAGATCTTAAAGATTTAGATTTAAAAGGAGAAGTAAAAGCATTAAAAGGTGATATTGATGTAGCACTTTTAACCCACTTTGACTCCTCAGTTGCCAATGGTTTTATTGAGGGAAAGACAGCATTAAATTTCAAAGATGTGAATAACTCTTTAAAGTTTGATGTAAAAACAAAAATAGAAGTTGAACCTAAATATGTGAATAAGTTTTTAGTTGATTCAAATGTCACCTTGTCAGAAAAAACACCCATAGAGTTAGTAGCTAAAGGTGATATGAATCAATTAATAGTAAAACTTTTAGCCCAAACTAAAGTGAAAACAGAAGGTATTGTTTCTACTGTAAAACTAGAGAGTTCAGAGATAGAGATAAAAGTAAAAGAGCATCAAGTAAAAGGTGAATTATATTTAAAATCAAATGCTCAAAATATTGCATTAGATTTAAGAAGTAATGCTTTTGAGATTAATTTAAACTCATTAACACCTTTAGCTCTAAAAATAGATAATAGTCAAGATGGAGCTACTTTAATACTTAACTCTAAAAAGATAAAATTGAATGCAAAAAGTAAAGATTTCGATAATTTTATTTTTGATATAAAAACTGACAATATCTACCCTTATAAAATAATGAAGTTACCAAGTCAACTTGATAAAAAGTTTATAAAAATAGATTTAAAAGGAAGTTCAACACTCTCTAAAGAGTATTTTACATTAATGGGTAAATTAGAGTCTAATAGACAATTTAAAATGAATATAGAGGCTAAAAATGAAGAGAGTGGTTTAGATGTTAATCTATTTAGTAAATTTTTAAAATTAAAAGCCAAAGGTGATTTAACAAAAAAAGATATTCATCTAATGGTTAATATTGACTCTTTAAAAAAACTTCAAAAAGAGTTTTCGGCTCTTTACTCTTTTACACCTGTACCAGTAGATGGAAAAGTTAAATTAAATACACATCTAAAAGAGGAGAGAATCTCTTTCTCTTTAAATTCACCTAAATTAAAACTTGATGGTTTTAATATGGAGAAAGTAGATATTAGTGGAGAGTATTTAAATGAGTTATTGACTTTAGATAAACTCTCATTTAATACAACAGGATTTAAACCAAAATCATTAAATCAGCACTACTATTTAAATAGAAAAGGCTTAGTTCGTTTAGGTGAAAAACGTGAAGTTATTTTAGATATGCATCCTAGAATTTTAATAAGTGCAACAGGAGATAAGAAAAATTTGGAGGCAAGTTTTCAAGTAGAAACGCTTCCTATTGGTCATAATGAATATGGTAATACACTTTTGAGTTGTGATATTGACTATACTCAAATAGCCAATAAAAAAAGGATTGAGGGAGGAATTTTTTTAGATAAACTAAAAATTTTTTATGAGTCAAAATATCTTGATCCTTCTGCTGATAATGATGTAATTGTTTTAACAAAAAAAGATAAAGAGAATAAAGAACAAGGGGATGATTTTCTTAAAAATACATTTGTAAATATAAGACTATATGCTCCAGATGCTAAGTATAAAACAAGAGATATTGAACTTGAATATACTGTGAATGTTAAAGCAAAAAAAGAGTTTGGTAAAAGCTTACGTATGCTAGGAAAAGTTAAAGAGATTGAAGGTCGGGTTGAACAAGCACCTAAACTATTTACGGTTGTAGACTCAAACCTTGTATTTAGAGGAGCAAAAGAACCTAATCCACTACTCGATATTACCGTAAAACATGAGTTACCAGATGTATTAATTACTATTAAAATACATGGTAATGCAAAACGTCCAAAATTATCATTTTCTTCTGAACCACCTTTACCTAAAAAAGATATATTATCGTATCTACTGTTGGGTGTATCTACAGCAAACTTAGCTGAGGGAAAGGGTTCATTGGGAAGAGAAGCTCAGTTATTTATTTTAAATCAAGCAGCAAGAGATTTAGCCTATGATGTTGAGTTAGATAGGGTTTTTATTAAAGATGATGGTACAGGGGAAGGATATGCTATTCAGGTAGGTAAAAAAGTTAATGATGATACTATGTTTGTTATTGAAAATTCAAAAGAGGGTAATTCATTTATTTTAGAGCATGATGTGAATAAAAATATTAAAGTTGAACTAGGACATCATCAAAAAACAGTTCCATCTCAGAGTATAGACCTCTTTTTTCGTAAACGTTTTAAGTAAGTTAATAAACAAACAATAAAAGATAAACCCATATTCCTGAAAAAGCAGTCATAAAAATACCAATAAAAGTGAGTTGACCATCTCTTTTATGTTTGCTTGAGTAGGAACCTGAAAGAGTACTGTGTTTAGTTGCTTTTTGTGCTAACCATAATGTTTTAATCCAAATAATAAAAGAGATGCTTGCTATAGTGATGTGTATTAATAAAACCCAAAAAGAGTAATTATGTGAACTACTACTACCCTTCATAAAGGTTTCAAATCCACCACCAGCACGTACTCCATATTCAAAGTATCCGATAATAATAGCAGAAATTATAAAAATAGTAGTTTGTGTTAGTGAATGAAGTTTATAGGATTTTACTTTTGCCATAGAAATAGCTGTTAATGTTAGTAGAGGTAAAAAAGCTACAATAATCATAACAAAATCCATGAAAAAAGGAGCTCTTGTTCCTAAAAAGCCATCTTGAAACATATAATCCATAAAAATCCTTCATATAATTTTTTTAAATATAGCAGAATGTACTTAACATTAGTATAGAGTATGAGGATTATATAGATAAATAGTAAAGAGTAAAACTCCTTACTTAAGAGGGAATACGAAGACGTTGCCCTATAAAAATTTGATCAGGATTTTGGATAATCTCTGGGTTTGCAGTGAAAATTTTAGTATAGTCATTATAGTTACCATAAGCTTTTTTTGCAATCCTCGATAAAGTATCTCCTTTTTGCACGATAATTACTCTCATTTCATTGGTTCTATATTGAACTTCTTTTTCTATTTCTGAAGAATAATTAGAGGTAGTTTCATCTGAAGGTTCATCTAATACGGCGTTAATATTATTAGTTAATTCAAATAAAGCACTATTTTGTACTTGATTATGTTCATCATTGGTATTTTTATTTGATGTTAATATAATTTTATTATAGTGGTTCGTCTCTTTTAAGGTTTTGTTTTCAAATTTTGTTTTTTCAACAATTTTAAGTTGCTCTTCTAGTGAAATTTCTTTTTTTGTATTCATTTGAGACATAATAATTTGTACTATGAGAGCAATATCTTTAGCATTCATATTTGAATTATTATTTGTTATATTTATAGGAGTTTTTTTCTTTTCTACAGAAGATTCAGTTACTTGAATACTTGTAGGTAGCTCACTTTCTCTAATTACAATAGATGGAATTCTCTTTTTTGAAATTGAAGAATTTTCACTTTTCATAAATTCTGTTGAATGGTTTATGGTAGGATAAAAATATCTATAAAGATAGAAAGATGCAAAAATAAAAAGAAGAAATCCTAAACCAATTACAATTAATTTAATTATTTTTTGAATAGTTTCTTGTTTATCATAAGCTTCTAATTCTCTAATCTCTTCTTTATAAGCATTGTAATAGTCATTGTTACTTTTATTTGAGTTGTAGTACATAGTTTTTCCTTAGTTTTGCATATAGATAAATTTTGATGGTTCATTTTCAATCTTATTTACGACACTAGTAATAATATGTTTAAGTTCAATATCATTAAGATGTTTTAGTGTTTGTTGAGATTGAAGATTCTGAACAATACTGTTTGAAATAGCTTTGTTTAGTTCGAAATTTGTATATTCATCTTGTGCAGTATTGGATAAATTTTGATGAACATAAGTTTTACTGATACTATTATGTTTTTGATAAAACTTTAAAGAGAAAACGCTCAGCATAAACACAATAAGTAGTATAGTAATTAGAGTGAGCCCATTTCTTAGAGATAGATAAGTGTCATCCTTATCTATCTCATCGTTATAACTTTCATATATGTTATATCTTTGGTTATCATTAATAGAATGCTTAAAGTCATACATAAAAATACTCCTTTTAATAATTTATAACTTAAATTGTTTAATAATATTTTATTTTAACATTTATAAACTTAAAATTAAGTTTATAAAAAAAAATTAAATATTTAAGTTGTGAATTTTTATTTTTTCACGATTGGAACACGTTCTGTTGTTAAAATACAGACATGAGAGTCATAATATTTTCCTCAATATTTTCCCGAATGATTCTCTAGATAGTTTTATATTTTATATTTTTTTCATCTCCCACTTTCCATAAAGAACCGATATGGAGCTATCGAGTAATTTTACTTAAAATTTATTTTTAAAAATTAAAAAATGTTAATTTTTTGCACCAAAACTTTGTGTCCAATAGATTCCGTAATCAGAATCATTATTTACTACTACTGCTACACCAATCTCTTTAAAATTTTGATTCATAATATTAGTACAGTGTGCAGGTGAATTCAACCATGCTTCAACAGCTTCTTCTATTGTGCCTTGTCCTCCTGCTATATTTTCACCAATTGTTCTGTATCCTACATAACCATTTGCTCTAATACGCTCATTAAAGTAAGAACTTTTACCATTATTCGTTCCAGTAATATCAGAATCAGTACCTGAACCATAATGTGAGAAGGTATTACTTGTTGCTAAGTCATTTGAATGCTCATAAGCTGAAGCATAAAGTTCTGAGTTCCACACTAATGCAGGGGCAGCCAGAACAAAACCTTCTCCATCATGACAATCTCTAGGAATAGCTCTTGCAGTATTAATTGCTTTTAAAATTTCATTTTGTGTAGTTTTTTCAACTGATAAAAGTGCAGAATCAGAAAAAGTACTTTTTGGAGCATCTTCAGTAGCACCACAACCAATAAAGATAAGAGAGATAAGAGTAAGAGTTAAAATTTTATAGAATGTCATAATATTTCCTTTTATTATTTTCTGTTAAAAAAAGTATAGCACTGTTAAACTTAATTAATATTTAACATTTACTAATATTTTTAAAAATTTATTAATTTTTAAAAATAGATAAGGAATTTTTTATTTGTTAGGCTAAACTGTTAACTAAGATAATTTTCTAATAGGCTTAAAGCTTTTTTATCTGCACTACTCAGAGCAAGAGCATGAATCTCTTCTAGTGTAACTCTTTTTTTTGAGATTTTTTTATAAGTAATAATGTAGCATTTAGTCTAAAATGTGTGTAGTGTTGTGTGAATTCACCAAGTAAAGTAGAATTAATCTCTTGTTTAAAAGAAGTTTCTTGAGGAAATCCCCATAAACCATTTAAAAGTTTTGTGGAGTTTTGAAGTAGTGCATATTTATTGTTATGGGCATAAATAATCATAAAATGATTTTTTATAAGTTTACTCTTTTTAATTTTTTTATCAAAAAGTTCATAAGCTTTTTTCCATAAAAGTTTTTCATCTCTTTTTTTTATGACAAAGAAACGGTATAAAATACGCTTTACATTGGCATCAAGTATTGGTAAGGCTTCATTAAATGCAAAACAGGCAACAGCATGAGCTGTAGAGGGACCAATCCCTGAAAGTTTTACTAGTTCTTGGGCTTTGTTTGGTAGTATACCTTTTGTCTCTTGTGCAGTTTTATGTAAGTTTCTAGCACGGGTATAGTATCCTAGCCCTTCCCATGCTTTCAAGATGTCATCCACTGGGGCTAAAGCAACATCTTGAAGAGTGGGGGATTTTTTTAAAAAAGGAAAATAAAAACGTTCCAATACAGTTTTTACTTGAGTTTGTTGTAGCATGATTTCTGAAAGATAAATTTCGTAAGGATTTTGAGTATTACGCCAAGGAAGAGTGACTCTTCCATATTGTTGGTACCATGTAATAATATTTTCGTGAATTTTTTTATATTTACAATTATTCAATAACCAAACCATTACGATTAATTTTTTTCCATTTCCCCCCAGATAATATTGATGTTTCACCATCATTTTTTTCTTTACACCCCATACATATTTCAGCTATACCATTATGAAAAGGAAATGCAAAATCATAAATAGGTTTTAAGATAATGTCTAAATTACTATTAAAAAAGCCAATTTTCCCATTTACTTTTGTACGTGCTAAACCATCAGAGAATTCATCTGCTTCTCCATCATAAGTAAGTGTTAGCATTTTTTTCCCATCTTTACGAATATAATAGAAATGATTTTGAATTTTAACTGGAACAATATCTTGTTCATTAAAATTTAATAGTTGTAATTCTTGAGCTGAAAGATAAGTAGTTTTGATAGGTTCTTTCTTGGGAATAGGGGTACTTTTCGAACAAGCAATAAAAGAAAGAAGCGTTATTGTTGTAAGTAGATATTTCATTTTAGAGCCTTTTTTATAATCTAATATTTGATTATAGCACTCTAAAATAAAACTTTTAGTGAGAGATATTAAATAGGTAATACTCTAATATTTTCGTCACATTTTTCTTTTAATATACTTTCAATAGCAAATAGTGTACCAGTATCAGCAGAGGCACAACCATTACATGCACCTAAGTATCTAATGTAGATGTCAAAATGAGTACCATTATCTTTAATGTCTAGAACCTCCATATCTCCACCATCCATAATAAGCATTTGACGAATATTTTCATCAATTACTCTCTCAACTGCTTTTAGTTTTTGAACAACAGTCATTTGTGCAAAGTCAACTGGACCTCCACCTTTCATACTTTCACCAATTTTAGCCATTTTTTCACGCTCATACTCTTCTAGTAAATCTACAAGATAAATATCTTTCTCTTCATGACCACCAGGGCGAATACATGATTTACAAAAAGCTCCAGCTTTTGTATAGTCGGTAATTTGTTCAATTGTTGTAAGATCATTAAGTCGAATAACTTCTTTAAGTGTGTTTAGTGATACTCTTGCACATTCACAAACAATTACCTCTTCTTCAAAACTCTCCATATCAACATTCATATAGAGTCCAGCTGCCTTTTTAATAACATCATATGCCATTACTGAACAGTGCATTTTTTGAGGTGGCACAGATGGAGTATCTGGTGTATCTCTCATTGCTAGTTCTACGTCAATATTTGTAATTTTTACTGCTTCTTGTACAGTTTTACCTTTACATAGCTCTGCCATAGTGTCTGAACTTGCAATAGCTGTTCCACAACCAAAAGATTTAAATTTTGATTCTAAAATTACATCTGTTTTTGGATTAACTGCCCAGTAAAGACGAACAGCATCTCCACAACTCTCTGCACCAAAGTCAGCAACAATAAGTTTTGCACCCATCGCTTCTGCATCTTCTTCTCTAATTTCACCCATATTTTGAGGGTTATTCATTAAATCTGTTACTTTATTGCTGTACTCATCCCATATAGTACCACCAACTAAACTATCTAATCCCATAATTTTTCCTTTGTTTCTTTATCATTAAATCGATGTCAATTATCGATTATTGTTTTTAGTGTGCTGACAAGCCAGAGTCATGACCTTCTGGAGCATAAGCATATGAACTTGAAATTTCTCTAAGTCTTTTCACTGCTTTTTTAACAATATCAAGTGTGTAGTCAAGCTCTTCTTGTGTTGTATATCGACTTAAAGAGAATCTAATAGCTGTATGTGCTAAATCTTCATCTGCACCAATGGCTTCCATGACCGAGTTCGCTTCAAGATCTTCAGATGCACAAGCAGAACCAGTACTAGCAGCAATTCCTGCTCTGTTTAAGTCCCATAGCATTGATTCACCTTCAATACCTCTAAATGAGATAAGAATAGTATTTGGTGTTCTTCTATTTCTAGGAGTTACAACAAAAGTATCTGGAATCTCTAAAAGAGCATCTTCAAAATCATCTCTCATCTCTCGAATTTCACTCATCTCATAGTCAAGTGCATCAATGGCTTGTTCAATAGCTTTTCCCATTCCCACAATTCCTGAAACATTTAGTGTACCTGAACGGTGACCACCCATTTGTGAACCACCATGAAAAAGAGGAATTAACTCTTTCCCTTTTTTCATGTAGAGTGCACCAACACCTTTTGGTCCATGAAATTTATGTGCTGAAAATGTTAAGTAGTCAACATTAAAACTTTGAACATCTACAGGAGTTTTACCAATAGCTTGAACAGCATCTGTGTGAAATAGAACTTTATGCTCTTCACAAATTTGACCAATTTCTTGAACGGGGAAAATAGCACCTGTTTCATTGTTTGCCCACATTACAGAAACTAAAGCAGTCTTAGGTGTAATCGCATCACGTACAGATTGAGCCTCAATAAGCCCTTCAGCATTAATTGGTAAATAGGTAACTTTGCAACCTAATGACTCAATAAACTTAGCTGTAGCCATAACCGATGGATGCTCAACTTCAGATACAATAATATGGTTTTTCTTACCAGTTAAAATTTGCTCAAAATAGATAGACTTAAGTACCCAGTTATTACTTTCAGTTGCACACGACGTAATAACAACAGAGTCTTGTCTATTTGCATGAATACCTGCATAAATTTTTTCCATTGCAGTTTTAATATGTGGATGTGTCTCTCCTGCATAAGCATGTAAAGAGTTTGGGTTACCATATTTCTCTACAAGAAATGGATCCATCTCAGCTTTTACGCTAGGATCAACAATTGTAGTAGCATTATTATCCAAATAAACTTTCATTTAATTCCTTTGAGCTTTTGCTCATAATTTTCAAATCAGACAAACTTAGTCCTAATTAACTTTTTCTATACTACATTATGAAACCTTAAAAGACCATAAAGTATAAAAAATTTTCGGATTATACTCCTTTGGTGGTTAAAAAAGAGTTAGTATTATAGGGAAGAAGTATTTTTAAATATTTCTGTTTAATATATGTGTAATGTTAAAATATTTATTTTTGTAGAGTATAAAATATTATTTATTTATTTTAAACAAATAAAAGTATATTGAGTACTTTTTACTCACTTTTAATAAAAAAGAAGAATTATTTTTAAAGTAAGTAGATATAATAATACTAAAAGAATATACAAAGATTGGTGAATGATAAATACTTTTTCTTCTAACAACTTAAGTAATGTTGATAATTCTATTACAGTTAACTCGTCTACGGAATCTATAGTTTTATCAAGTGAACCAACAATAGATGAGTATAACTCATTAGCTTTATTGTATAAAAGTAAAAAGATAAATAAAAAAACTATATATTTTTATGAAAAAGCTTTATCTTTAAGAATTGAAATGGAAGGTGAGATAAATACTCGTACAGCTTTAGCATATATAAATTTATCTGAAGCATACGTTACTGATGGATTAATTAGCCAAGCAATTTTATCTTATGAAAAAGTACTAAAAATTTATAATGAACTTTTTGGTGAAGATTCTATTGAATCATCTTCTGTATATAGTGCATTAGCAAATATTTTTTTCTTAGAAAAAGAGCTAGATAAGGCACTGAGATTATATGTAAAAGCATTGGAAATTAGAAAAGAGCTTCTTGGTGATTTACATCCTTTGACTGCTCGAAGTTATCATGAATTAGGTTTTTTTTATGCAGCAGGAGAAGAATATCTTTTGGCTTTACCACTTTTTGAAAAAGCATTGAAAACTAGAGTTGAATTATTTAGAAATAGTCATCCTGAAACAGCAACAAGTTACAATAGTTTAGCAATTTGTTCTTATAATTTATTTCAGTATGATAAAGCTTATGCTTATTTAGTAGAAGCAATTAAGATAAAAGAGTTAATCTTACCAAAGAGAGATGAAACACTTCTGGTATGTAGAAAAAATTTAGCAGAAATAAAAAGAGAGCTTTCTAAATCTAAGAGAAACTCTTTTTTTAAAAGAGTTTTCAATTTTAGTTAGAAGTTATTGATTTGTGATTCTTGGATAAATTTATCATATTCATAAATATCTTTTCTAAAGTATATTAGACCATTTTTCTTAAATACTGTAAAGTAAGTTGTGTGTACAGGTAATTTTTTAGTAAAGTTAATTACTTTATTTTTAAGTATATTTCTATATTTATCAATTTGTTTTAAATCTCTTGATGAAATTCTAGATTTTAGTACTTCAAGTAGCTCAAAAGGACGTTCTAATCTCATACATCCAGAACTATAAACACGGTATCTATATTGAAATAGAGATTTATTATCGGTATCATGTAGATATACAGAATATTTATTTGGAAACATAAATTTAATACGACCTAATGCATTGTCATCTCCAGGATACTGAACAAAACGATAAGGAATATGCCCTTTGGATTTATCAGCATAAGGGAAAAGCATCTCTGGTTTAAAGTTTAACATTTCACCTTTTTTTTGCCAACCATAAAATACATGTATATTATGTTCTTCTAAATAGTTTGGATGCTCTTGTAGTGCTACAATCAAATCTCTTCTTACTAAATTTTCAGGAAGATTCCAATTTGGATTAAGTTCAAGATAAGTCATATAGCTTGAAAAAATAGGTGTTGGTCTTTCTGGTCTACCGACAACAGCACGCATCTCTAGTATTGAATTTTGATTTTTAAAATAGTTCATTTTGAAATCAGGAAGATTTATTCTAATATATTCATTAGGAAATTTATTAGGAAAAACTTTTAACTTATCAAGATTTACAATGATTTTTTCTGATAAATGGTGCATTGGTTTATTAAGGTAATAGACTAAAATCTTATCAACTAAGCCATTTTGTTTTAGTTTAAAACGATCTTTATAGCTATAAAGTGCTTGTTTGAATTCTTCATCAAAGAGTTCACTTGTATTATTTTTATTAACTAAATCACCAGTAATTATAAAACGTTTTTTAATATCAGAAATATAAGGATAGCTATCACCAAATTTTAAATCTTTAGCATATTTAATTCGTTCTAACTTACCTAAACTTCTATAAAATTGTAAGGCATCAACCAGTACTCTTTGCTGTTTAGGTAAAGGAGTGATCGAATGTAAAAATTTATTAATATTTTGATGTGTAATTGTTGAAAATAGCTTTGATACAGAAGGTAAAGATTTATGTACCATTTCCCAGTTTGCTGTAATGTCTTTTTCCTCTTTCATACCCATGAGTTTTACTTGAACCATTTTCCAATTAATATCACTTTTAACAATAAAAGTTACAAGATCAAGGTAGGCTTTTGTTAAAAGAATATCAAGTTTTGAAAGTTCATCACTATGTTCATTTAAGTTCATATTATTATGAAGTAAATAAATATATTGTTCAATTTGACTTTGATGAAAATCTTTGTATTTATAGTTAAAGTAAGGATTTTGTAAAGCAGTTTTTAATGCATCTAAATTTTTAGCATGACCAATCCAAAGAGGTCTATAATTATTTCTTTTATAGAGAGCTATAATACGTGTTTGTTCGCTTTTTATAGTTGAAATTTCATAGGGGTTATTGGTTAAAGTATAGTGTAATCGTTCATCAAGTTGTGAAGAGTATAAACTCGATAATAGTACGAAAAATAAGAGTAGTGATCTCAAAGGTGTCTCCTGGTAGAAGTTTTTAAAATATTTATAAAAACTTTTAGCAAAATGTGAAATTCTTAGAGATATTTTAAGTAAGATGTAGAGTTATTCTAAACTTTTTAAAAGTTTAGAATAATTTAATTTAAGAGTAATTCCTAGAATTGGTAAGCAGCACCAAGAGTAAGACCCCATTGAGAAGCAGTATTCGATTTTTTCATGTAGTTAACAACATCTGTAAATACAGAAACTTTATCAGAAATACCGTAATCAAGACCAGCACCATAAGAGAAACCTGTATCTGAACCTACACCAACATTAGTTTTAGATGCACCAAGTAAACCATAAAGGTTAAGACCTTCTACAGCTGAAATATCATAGTTTGGTTTAAGGTAAGCACCAACTTGTTTAAATTTACTACCAGCATCTTTAGCAATACCGTAAGTACCTCTTAATTCAGCACCTAGGTAATCCATAAAGTCATAACCAAGTTTACCTGTAAATCCAACTTGTCTATCTTGACCATTTTTACTTTTGAATAAACTAGCTCTGTTATTTCCAGATAATGCTACATCTGTAAGACCACCAGCAATGTAAAGACCAAGTGCTTCAGCAACAACTGGTGCAACAACTTCAGGAACAACTTTAACTGGAACTGGTGCAGGAACTTTTACAGGCTCAACAGGAACAACTACTGGCTCCTGTTCAAATATAGTAACAGGGTTAATATCACCACCAGCAAAACTTAAAGTACTAAGTGTAGCAATAGCTACAATTGAATGTGTTAATTTCATATCGAAATCTCCTTCATATAATTAAAAATATAGTGAATTATAACACAAAGAGTTTAAAACAACTCTTTAAAAAATTATAAAATATGTCTTTTCTTAAAAAATGTTTAAAAATATTTTTTTTTAAGATAAAAGAGAACAAAGTAAAGAACTTCCTTCTTAAGATGTTATTATAATAATCTTTCGATATAATTCGCGTAATTATTTATAGTATAGGAATCTTATTAATGCAAAAAATCAAAAATATTGCCGTTATTGCACACGTTGACCACGGTAAAACTACGCTCGTTGATCAACTTCTCCAACAGTCTGGAACATATGAAGCACACCAAGAGGTTCAAGAGAGAGCCATGGATTCAAATGAAATTGAGATGGAAAGAGGAATTACTATTCTTTCTAAAAATACTGCTATTACTTATGGTGACCATAAGATTAACATTATTGACACTCCAGGTCACGCCGATTTTGGTGGTGAAGTTGAGCGTGTTCTTAAAATGGTAGATGGTGTACTTCTTTTAGTAGATGCACAAGAAGGTGTTATGCCTCAGACAAAATTTGTTTTGAAAAAAGCAATTGGTTTTGGTCTTATCCCTGTTGTTGTTATTAACAAGATTGATAAAGATGGTTCAGATCCAGATAGAGTTATGGACGAAGTATTTGACCTTTTAGTTGCACTTGATGCAAATGAAGAGCAACTTGAATTCCCTGTATTATATGCAGCTGCTAGAGATGGTTATGCTAAACATGAGATGGAAGATGAAAATAAAGATATGGTTCCACTTTTTGATGCAATTATTGAACATGTTCCATATCCACAAGGTTCACCAGAAAATGATACACAAGCACAAGTATTTACATTAGACTCTGACAACTTTGTTGGACGTATTGGTATTACTCGTATCTTTAATGGTAAAGTTAAAAAAGGGGATGAGTATCTTCTTGTTAAAGCAGATGGTTCAAAGTCAAAATCAAGAATTTCTAAACTTATCGGGTTTAAAGGTCTTGAGAGAATTGAAATTCAAGAAGCAGAAGCTGGTGATATTGTAGCAATTGCAGGATTTAACGACATTGATGTTGGAGATTCTATTTGTGATAAAACGAACCCAGTAGCACTTGACCCAATGCACGTTGAAGAACCTACACTTTCAGTTATTATGTCTGTAAATAACGGACCTTTAGCTGGACAAGAAGGTAAGCACGTAACTTCAAACAAAATTGCTGAACGTCTTGAAAAAGAGATGGAGACAAACATTGCTATGAGAATGGAGCCTATGGGAGATGCATCTTTCAAGGTTTCAGGTAGGGGTGAACTTCAAATTGGTATTTTGGCAGAAAACATGAGACGTGAAGGTTTTGAGTTTATGTTGGCTAGACCAGAAGTTGTAGTAAAAGAAGAAAATGGTGTTAAAATGGAGCCGTTTGAACATTTAGTTGTTGATGTTCCTGAAGAGTTCCAAGGTGTTGCTATTGAAAAGCTTGGAAAAAGAAAAGCAAATATGACACAACTTACACCTATGCCTGATGGAACTGTACGTTTAGAGTTTGAAATTCCTGCACGTGGTCTGATTGGGTTTAGAAATGAATTCCTAACAGACACTAAAGGTGAAGGTATCATGAACCACTCTTACCTAGAGTATAGAGCATATACAGGAAAAGTTGAAAGTAGAACACCTGGTGCATTAGTTTCTATGGATGATGGTGAAGCAGTTGCATTCTCAATTTTTAACCTTCAAGCACGTGGTGTTATGTTTATTTCTGCACAAGAGAAAGTTTATTCAGGAATGGTTATTGGTGAGTCTGCAAGACCGGGTGACCTTGATGTTAACCCTCTTAAAGGTAAAGCATTAACAAACATGAGAACTTCAGGTACTGATGAAGCAGTTAAGCTTGTTAAGCCAAGACAAATTACTTTGGAGTCAGCAATGGAGTGGATTGAAGATGATGAACTTATTGAAATTACACCTATTTCTATAAGAATTCGTAAAAAATCACTTGATCCAGTAGTGAGAAAAAGAGCTGCTAGAGATAAAAAGAACTCTAAATAAGTTCTTTTGTAGGGTCGATTTATCGACCTTATTATTTATTAACTTCTTTATTAGTGGTCGGTAAACTGATCCTACCGACCTTTTATCTTCCCCACCCACTCATCTAAAGTCTTCTCAAACCCCATTTTAGAACTCTCATAAAATTTCATATTTTTACTCATATAATTTTGTTCAACCCAACCACCATAGTTATGTGGATATAAGTAGTTAACTTTGTCATGCTTAATGTTTGCAGGAATAGGGTGTATCTCTCCATCTTGAATATCTTTTAGTGCATGGTTTATTGCTGTGTAGGCAGCATTTGATTTTGGAGATGAAGCTAAGTAAATTACTAGTTGAGAGAGACTTATTCTAGCTTCTGGGTAACCAATCATCTTAACTATATTTAGAGTAGATGAAGCAAGATTAAGTGCATGAGGGTTAGCATTTCCAATATCTTCACTTGCAAGTATGGCTAAACGTCGTGCAATAAACTCAGCAGGTTCACCACCATTAACTAAACGTGCTAAGTAGTAGATACTAGCATCAATATCTGAGCCTCTAATAGATTTTATCATGGCAGAGGCTAGGTCATAG
>Ga0256826_1000967_pt1 | contig 17835 bp, 11 predicted proteins | sample CV79metaG_FD_185975 | JGI IMG/M metagenome (GOLD analysis project Ga0256826, IMG submission 185975) | Hydrothermal vent microbial communities from East Pacific Rise, Pacific Ocean - CV79 | ecosystem: Environmental > Aquatic > Marine > Hydrothermal vents | place: Pacific Ocean: East Pacific Rise...
GCGAGTGTAAAGAGATAAAAAAGAGGATTTGTAATCACTTGTTGCCCTATATTTTTGTTAAAATTGTATCATATTTGAAATATTTATTTGGATTTTAGGATGTCATTATGAAAAAAAGAGCCTTTACACTTCTCTTCTCTCTCACTCTTAGTAGTTCTCTCTTTAGTGCAACACTATCAAAAGAGCTTACAAACGCAACACTTGTTGTCTACAACTCAAACATCGGTCTTGTTCATGAAGAACGAGAGTTAGATATAAAAAAAGGTGACACGAGTATAGTGTATGAAGATGTAGCTTACACTGTGAACACTGACTCTATTAACATAGAGCTTGACCCTAGTATAACACTTAAATCACAGCAGTTTAGATATGACAAAATAACACAAGCTAAACTTTTAGAGGCTCATATAGGGAAAAAGGTAGAAGTAAGACTACTTAGAAACAAAAATGAGTTCAAAGTCATAAGTGCTACCCTGCTCTCACATAATGGAGCATACTCTATAGTAAGAACCATCGACTACAAAATACTTACAGTAAAAAGTAACAACATAATACTCGAAGAGATTCCAAAAGAGCTTATAACAAAACCTTCTCTTGTATGGAATGTAGATGTAAATAGCTCTTCTAAAAGCAGTTTAAAACTTGACTACCTTATAAACAACATTACATTTAAAAGTAACTATATCTTAAACCTAGATGCAAATAGCTCTAATCTTAGTGGATGGGTAAGCATTACAAATAACTCTGGAAAAAGATTTGAGAACACAAAACTTGCTCTTTTAGCCGGAGATATACAAAGAACACACCAAATACCAAAAGCTTACTACAAACGAGCTGTTGCTATGAGTGATGCAGTCGCTGTAAAAGAGCAATCTTTTGAAGGGTATCACTTTTATACTATACCTTTTAAAGTAACACTTGCAAACAGTGAAAAAACAGAAATCAAGTTTCTTTCAGAAAGTAATATAGCCTCCCAAAGAGTTTATGAGAGTAGACTCTCAAACCCTCTTTATATGAAAGGGGAGAGAAAATCGGATGTCATACAGTATGTTTCACTAGCAAAACTAGAGAGGGCTCTTCCAAAAGGAACTGTTCGTATATACTCAAAGCTAGAGGGTCAGACTATTCTCCTTGGAGAAGACAGAGTGGCACACACTCCTAAGAACACTCCACTAAAGTTCAAAACTGGAAAAAACTTTGATCTTAAAGTAAAAGAGAGTGTTACTAAACGCAGTGACTCGAAAAACTTTTTCAATGTAGATATCACATATACGTTACAAAACTCTTCTAATTCAGATAAAAAAGTAACACTACTCATCCCTTTTAACAGACAGACTGACTCAAAAGTAACAACTACAGAGCCTTACAGTTTCACTAAGGGTAACTTAGTAACATTTAACATTACACTTAAAGCAGAGAGTACAAAAGAGTTCAAAGCAAACTACGAAGGGAAAAAATAATGGCAAAATATATAATACTAGATACAGAAACAACGGGAGTTGGCGAGACAGACCGTGTAATACAACTCGGCTTTATAGTTTTAGGGACTAAACCTGTAGAGGTGCACAATGAGTTTAACTCTAGTGATGTGCCTATTAGTTTTGGGGCTATGGAAGTTCACGGCATCACACCCGACCTCTTAGAAGGAAAGCCTGCTTGTACAGAGACTTCAGCTTATACAAGACTCCTTGAGCTCAACACGAACGACAACTATCTTATCATTCATAACGCACCATTTGATATTAAAATGCTTGAGAAAGAGGGTTTTGAGACACAGATGAAAGTCATAGATACTCTTCGTGTTGCAAAACATGTACTTCCAGATGAAGAGGCTCACAGACTTCAGTACTTCCGTTACAAGATGGATCTTTACAAAGAAGAGGAAAAAGAAGCTGCAGACTTAGGCATAGTGGTAAAAGCTCACGATGCTATAGGTGATGTTTTAGTTTTAAAACTCCTTCTCTCAAAACTACGAGTTATAGTTCAAGAGGCTTTCCCTAGCGAGAACCCAGTTGAGAAAATGCTTGACTTAACAAACACTCCTATTCTTGTTAAAACCTTTAGATTTGGCAAGCACAAGGGCAAGGAGTTAGCCGAAGTAGCACGTGAGGATGCAGGCTACTTAAGATGGATGTTATCATCAATGGAAACTCTTGATGATGATTTACGTTATTCTATAAACTATTATTTATCCTAGTTATAACCAGTATAAATATAGAAAATACTTATAATCTTACTTTTAATATATCTCAAAAAAGTGTGAAAATTATGGGTATTTTTGTAACAAACTCGAAAAAGCCCCTTTTATTACAAAATCATCACATAAACACCTAATCAACACTATTAAGAGATATTATTCTTACATTTTTATCACTTAAATTATAAAAAAAGTTTATATTTTAAGCTTCCCTAGCATAAAAAAATTTTATACTTGTACAAATTAAACATTGAGTTTTGTTCTTTTCTGCAAAATCTCAAACAAGGAATTATATGTTACATTTAAGATCATATGTCGGTTCTATAGTTTTAGCAGGTCTTCTGCTACAAGGTTGTGGTGGTTCTAGTGAGTCTACTCCAACAGCAGCTAGTCAAACTGCAGTAGAATTAAAAACACAACAATCAATTACAGCACTAACAGATACTTTAGATGCTTTAAACGGATCTAATGATGATGCACTTATTGATGCAAAATTCAACACATTAAAACTTCAGTTAAGTAACCCTGATGAAACTGTTACAGCTGTTCAAACAGCAGGTTTATTAAGCTCTGTTACAGACAAACTTAAGAACTCTCTTGAAAAACTTGCAGATACAAGTGTAGGTCAAAAGCTTACTTCAAAAACATTTGACATCGTACTTAACTCAGAGGGTGTAACAGTAGTTATGCTTGATGCAGCTCGTGGTTCACATACTATTACAAAAGTAATGATTGATGCACTTGATGCTGACTGGTCTCTTACTAAGAAAATGATTCCTATGCTTCAAACAAACAAAGAGTTTGGTGAAAAATTTGCAGCTCTTGCTTATGAAGAACCAGATATGGCTAGATTTTTCTTCTCACGTGTAGATGCACCTATGTACAATGCACTTGCAGATGCAATGCTTCTTTCAAATGATGACACAAATCACCATAGTTCAGTAGAACACTCTACAAATGCATATATGGGTCTCCTAATGGATATGTATGCTGAAGAGTATTTTGTATCATTTGGTTCAGGATCAAACAAGACAACTCAAAAAGCTTCAAAAAAAGAAGATGGTCATAAATCAGGTGAAAATGTTAAGTATGCAAAATATGTTGGTAACGATACTTCAGGTATATTAGCTACTGATGATAACTTTGTTAACTTACTTGCAGACACTGGTGTAGCAGTAGATTATAATAGTACAGCTAAAACATTTGCTGGTCATGGTGATGCTAATGAACTTATAAATGAAAAATTCTTCTATGCTTTATTTAAAACTCCAGGAACTACAGACTCTTTTGTAGCAGCTATGGATAAACTACCACAAGTTACAACAACTGAACTTATGGATAGTATTTTCTTAGGTCAGTCTATAGCAAGTGATGGTAACGATACTGTTCAAGGTTATTTAAACATTATCTCTATCGGTTCTGCAATGTACGATGGTATTTATGGTGTTAAGGGTGCTGAAGGTGCACGTACAGGTGCTTATGGTTTCGGTTCATACACTGGTGCATTTATTGGTTTTGCTGGTTTAATTCCATCTGACCGTTATATGACTTATGCAAAAGCATTTATGAATGCTGGTTATGAATATGCAAAATTCCATGGTATTGATGTATGGGATGGTGTAAGTGAAGCTGCTCAAACTGCTTGGAATGAATATTCTTCATCATCAGATGCAAATGTAACTGCACAAGGTGCACCTGCACGTTCAGCTGGTAAAGGTTTAATTGATTCTACATGGACAGCAGATATGATGATGTTAGCTGCAAATGCATGGGAAGGTGTAAGTCTATCTGATATTCTTGATGCAACTCTTAAAGATTATACTTCAATATTTGATACACTAACAGATACTGGATATACAGCATACAATACTATGATTGATGGTCGTGATAATAATGGAAACTTAGCTTATCCTACAGAAATCATTAATAATATTGGTACAGCTAATGATACAGTTTATGGTGTGCATGGTCTAATTGAATTAGCAATTAAAGAAGATATCGCTAAATTTGATGATAATATTTCATCAGCTGCTGATGTTAACTTTACTCTTCCATTATTTGCTGACTTAACAATGGAATTTGCTTACAACACTGCTTATGATGGTGCTATGGGTTATTATGACAACAATGTTAATGCTAATTGGTTTGCTGACTTAAGTACAAATGAGCTTATTCGTGCATACTTCTATCCATCTGCTGATAATATCTATATCCCAAGTTGGATGTTAGCTATTGACTGGTTAAAAGCTGCTGACAACTATAATACAGCAACTATTGCAACAACTGATTTTGATTATAATGCTGGTTACTTCGATATATATGTAACTTCAACTAATTCAAATATTTTAACTGCTAATAGTGAAATTGATCTTGCACAACTAGTAAGTATCGTTAAAACAATTGAAGTCACAAAAGTGGATATGGGCTCAGACAGTATTCTTGTTGTAAATGAAAATGGTACAACTGAAAATGGTTTATATGTTTATAAAGTTCGTACTGTGTCACCAGAAGACACTCAAGCTGTTCTAGCATACCTTTCTGTGTTAGGTGACAGTGCTTTAACTGCTATTGGTCTTGATTCTTCAAATGCCGCAAATGTAGATACAACTACTGCTCCATAGTAACTGTTCTCTACAGACAAACCAGCTTTAAGCTGGTTGTCACTACAATTATAAAAATCACAAATTTCTTCTCTTAGTATTCTTTAGAATGTTAATACAAAAAATTTACTTTTTAGGTTATATACATGTTTAAAAAAACACTTCTTCTCTCACTCGCGGCATCAGCACTCCTAGCAACAAACGGTGTAAATATGATAGGAACAGATACTGTTTCTCGTTCTATGGGTGGAACAGGTGTTGCCTTTTACTCTCATGCTGCTTCTGCAATGCACAAAAATGTTGCCCTACTTGGTGACATTGGAAAAGATGAATTTCAAGTTGATATGACTTACTTTAATGCAACTGTTACTTCATCAGTAACTGATGGGAATCCAATAGGTATGCCATCAGCTGGAAAAGGAACTGCAGAGAGCCAAAATATGCTTGACACTAACTTCATACCCTCTATGAGTTATGCTACTCGTATAGATGAGAATATGGTATTTGGTGTGGCGATGATAGGGGCTGCAGGAATGGCAGTAAACTATGAAGGCTCATACCCACAAAGACAACTAAAGTCATCTATGATGCTTATGAAGATCATCCCAGGTGTGTCGTATAGACAAGGTAATGTAACTTTTGGTTTTGCACCAGTTCTAGGACTTGGTTCTATGAGTCTTAACTATGATGAAGATTATAAAAAAGCAGATGGTAGTGTATATGCTGATGGTACTAAACCACAGTCGCAAAGATCTGGTCTTTTTGGTACAAACATAGGTGGAGACTCTTTAGTTCCTGCTCTTGGATTTACAGCAGGTATAGACATAAAAGTAACAGAGAGACTTCGTGTTGGTGCTAGCTATAACTCTTCTCTTAGTTACACATACAAAGAAGTGGCAAACTTCTCTCAATTTGGTCCTAATGGCATGGTCTATATGGCTGATGAGTTTTTAAATGGTGCACTAAGCAATATTAGTGGAGAAAGTATACAAAATGGTTCACTTAAGTCTTTACTTGAGGGAGCAGGATTAACACCTGCTTTAGCTGATGCCGCACTTGCACTTATGCCTGACGGGACTATTGGTGCTTCACTTGATGCTGCATCTCCATCTAAACTTGATGACTTAACACTTGAACAACCTTGGGAGCTAGCCCTTGGTTTTGCTTATGATGTAACTGAAAAAATGACTTTTACTGCAGACTACAGATACATTGACTGGGCTTCAACTGAAGGTTATGGTACTTTTGGATGGGAAAGTCAACATGTTTTTGCTCTAGGTGCAGAGTATAGAGCAAAAAATTATTCATTAAGATTTGGTTATAATTATGCTAACTCGCCTATTAAAGCAGTAACTGAAGAGTTTGGTTCTCTTCTTACAGATGTTCAAGGGAAATATGTATTTGATCAAGCCTTGTCAATGCTTAATATGGTAGGGTTTCCAGCTATAGCAACTACACACTTTACAGCAGGTCTTGGTTATGCTATAACTGATGATATGGACTTGGATTTTGCTATGACATACTCTCCAGAAGCAACAGTAACCAGATCAGGTACTCTTCTGCCACTTGATATAATCTATGATGGTTTATCAGCATTTGATTATGAGTATACAACAACAATGCAGCAGATAACACTCTCAGCTGGACTTAACTACCGTTTCTAGGAGTTTTTATGAAAACAATTATATATATATCTTTACTCTCGAGCCTCTTTCTTTTAGGTGGCTGTGGCGATCAAGTAGAAAACTTAGGTGGTAATCCACCTCCTATTATGGGTGCTCCAGATAAAGGTGTTTTTATAAATAAAGTTGATGGTTTAGAGTATACACGTACCCTTGCACCTGTAGCACAATTAACAGATAATGCTTCAACTTACTCCTATAGAACAGGAGAAATTGTAAACTTTCATATAGGAAACCTAGATATTGGTGATGCTATAGGACTATCAGTTATTACTCCAAAAGAGATTGTTATTTATAAAAACTTGGAATTAAACACTTCTATATATTCTTATGAGGTTAATAACCGTGTGCGTTTACTTATGTCTTTAGATGAGGATAATAATATTACAAATGGTATTAAAATCTCATCAGCAACAAGAACAGCAGCAAAAAACTGGACAACACCAGACTATTCAGTAGATGATACTGCATTTATAGCTGAAGTAGCTTCTGCAACAGGGGGTGATGTCAACATTACTGTTAGCACAGATGCTGCAGAAGTACAGTTTGCAAAAGAGTTGCGTTGTGTTTACTCAGGTGCATATAGTGGAAACTGGATTTTAGAAAGTGGTGCAAAAACAGGTTTTGTCGGTGTAATGATTCAGGCCTCAAATACCCAAGACCCTCACAGTAACTTAGGAACAATAGTAACTCTCGGTGATGGTCAAGACCTTAATGGAGATGGTAACTATGATGAATTCCTCTTTGCTCGTGGAACGCATAACATGGATACAGGGTACTATGACTTTAACGAAACAGGTGAGTTTAATGTAACTGCAGGAAGTATAGTTCCAAGTTCGCAAGTAGTAAAAGGTGATGGTTCATCTATTAGTTATAACAATGTAAAAGGTTCTTTTACACAAACAGACCCAGTTACAAATATAACCTCAACAGGTAATTATGAAGCTATACGTGTCGGTGAAGGTTTAGACCCATCTTATAGATACACAGGCTTTGGTTACGATAATAATACAAGTGATAAAAACACAACAACAGACCCAATACTAGGGCTCTTTACATTTGATGTAGATAGCAATGGTACTGTTTTAGGGCTTATCCATGATGCTAGAAATAATGAAGAGCCTTCTCTTAAAGGAATGGTAGATTTCAACACAACAAGCAATAATATTTCAATGAGTTTAACATATCCAAACAATGGTGGAACCTTTCTTATTAAAGGAACTCTAGCCTTTGACGGAACTGTAAACCTTGACTGGTTCGATGAAAATGGAACTGTTAAATATGGCTACATCGATGGTGTTGGTTGCCAACTCCAGCCGCATAACTAAGCTGAAAAAAATAATCTAATTTTATTATGTAAAGATGCTACACACTTTACATAATTTTTTGACAATAATGTGATAATTGTCGTTAAAATAAGCCTTCTTACTTTATTATAAATAATTATATCTCTACCTTTCAAGGACTCTATATGAAACTCTTTTTTCTTCTTTTTATGCTCGTAGCTACACTTGTAGCAAAACCAACATATAACATAGCAATATTATCTGATGGGGACACAGAATATAGTGCACAACTAGAGACTGCACTAAAGCTAGAAATCACACAACTACTCAGTGGTGATTATAATGTTAAGTTTCCAAAAAAACTTTATAGAAATGGAAGATGGAAATACCAAACAATAGCAGCAAATGTAAACCAAGCACTTAGAGATGATCGTTCAAGAATGATTATAACACTTGGTGCTCTCTCTTCTCACTATATCTCAAGAAAAAAGAGATTTTCAAAGCCTGTTATAGCCACTGCTATTCTTGATCCACAAATGCAAAAAATCCCTCTTAAACGTGGTACATCAGGAAAATGGAATCTTACTTATGTAAGTGCTAACCAAACTCTTATTCAAGATATTGAGACGATTCAAGAGCTTATGCCTGTTAAAAATATGGTCGTTCTTATGGATGCCGTACTTCTTAAAAATACTCCTGTTATAGGCCGCTACATAAACAAACGTTTTAAGAAAAAAGGGATAAGTGTTACACTTGTAGCAGTTGGGAAAAATATAGAAAAAGATTTAGATAAAATACCTGAAGATACAGATATGGTTTATGTTACACCACTCTTTCAACAAACAGCAGAACAAAGAAGAGAAATCTACGACAAGCTTATAATTCGTGAGCTCCCTACTTTTGCTAGTGCCGGTCAAGATGATGTTGAGCTCGGAGCTCTTTTTGGAAACTCTCCTCCTACAGATATTAAGCGTTTTATTCGTCAGATTGCACTTGATGTGCAGCAGATAGCTCTTGGGTCAAATGCCTCAGAACAGTTTGTAAACTTTGCACCAAACCCTGCTCTTTCTATAAATATGAAAACAGCTACAGAAATTAACTACACACCAAGTTGGGAGCTCCTTTCAAAAGCAACTATTATTCAAAGTGAAGAGAGTGACTCACACTTTTTTAATATTGCTGAAATTATGGACCGTGCAGTACATCACAACCTAAGTGTAATAGAGAGTGAACATAAAGTAGAGCTATCCCAAGCAGATATAGACAAAGCAGATAGTCTCTTTTTACCTCAAGTAAACATTGGTGCAGAAGCTGTAAAAATAGATGAAGATAGAGCTATAGCAAGTTTAGGTCAGTACAATGAAGCAAGAGTAGATATGTACCTTAACTTCTCCCAACAACTCTTCAACCAACAAGCATATGCACAGATAAGTGTCAATGAAAACTTCCTAAAAGCACAGAGTTTTGCCTCTGACTATGTAAAACTAGACATCGGTCTCGCTGCATCAGTAGACTATCTTCGTATCTTACAGTTACGTACAAAACTTACTATTGAGAAAAATAACCTTGAATTATCTAAAACAAATATGCGTGCTGCGATTACAAGAAAAAATATTGGTATAGGAAACTCTAGCGATATTTACAGATGGCAGACACAGATTGCAGATGAGAAAAAACGTGTACTCTTTACACACTCAACTCTCCAACAAGCAAAACACACCCTTAATGCTCTTCTAGATTTACCACAACTACTGCCATTAAACTTTGAGCCTATAGATATGGACAACAAAGTATTTATAACAAGTAAACCAGGTATGAAAGACTACTTCCTAGATCAAACAAAATTTGGAAAATTTCAATCATTTTTAGTGACTACTGCAAAGAACAATATGCCAACTATTCATCAGTATGATTCACTTGAAGAGGCTCGAAACCTTATAGTAGAGTCAAATAACGATGCATTTTACATGCCAACCGTTTCTGTAGAAGGTGGGTTTAAACAACACTTTGTAAGTGCAAGTAATGAGTTTAGAGATAATAGTCAGTCGCTAAGTGATACGCTCCCTCCTTATGCTGATAATACTGACTGGGAAATAGGAATATTTTTACGTTTTCCTCTCTATGAAGGTGGAAGAAAAGAGGCAACACTTCAAGCATCACGTGCCGCTCTTTTAATAGCACAAGCACAGCGTAAAAACCTTATAAATGAAGTAGAAAAAAATGTAAGAAATGCACTCTACCAAGCAAAAGCATCTTACCTTTCTATAAAGTTAGCACAAGCAGCAGTTGTAAGTTCACAGAAAAACTTACACCTTATAAAAGCTATTTATGCACAAGGGAACATCGGTATTATTGACCTACTAGATGCACAGCATACAGCACTTCGTGCAGCACTTTTAGAAAACAACTCTCGTTATGCTTTTATGCGTGACCTTCTTGTTTTACAGCATGATATCGGTCAAGTAAATTTTGACTTAGATGCAGAAAAACTTAAAACATTTCAAATAGCACTCAAAACATATAAGAAAGAGGAAGATTAAATGAAGCATCTCTTAAGCCTAGCAATTACCCTACTATTTATAGTGGGCTGTAGTGACAATGAACCTGAGGAAAAGATTCGCCTTGTTAGAACTGTTTCACTTGTTTCTTCACAAGCAACATCAACACATAGTTTTAATGGTATCGCACGTTCAGATGTTGCAGCAAGACTCTCGTTCAATGTTAATGGAACTATAAAACGGGTCTATATTCGTGATGGGCAGAGTGTTAAAGAGGGAGATGTTATAGCAACACTTAATGACTCTTTTTTCAAACTAAAAGTAGCAGAGGTAAAAGCTTCTCTCAAACAGTCACGTGTAAAACTAGAAAATGCAAAAAGTAGATATAAACGTATAAAACAACTCTATGTAAATCGTAGTAGTTCACTCAGTGATCTTGATAATGCAAGAACAACAAAAGACTCAGCAAATGCAAACTACAGAGCCATGAAAAACCGTCTAGAGCAAGCAGACCTAAAACTTAGCTATACGAAACTTCGTTCTCCTATGAATGGTAATATCTCTGATCTTACAATTCATAAAGGTGAGAATGTTACACCTGCTGTGAAGATAGCCTCTATTAGTTCTACAAAGAGTATTGAAGTCCCTATTAGTATTCCAGGTTCACTCATTGACAACCTCAAAGAAGGACAGAAATGTAATGTCACCTTCGATGCTATGAGCAAGAGAAAGTTTGAAGCAATTGTTACAGAAGTAAGTCACGCTTCAAGTAAGAGAACAACTACTTTCCCTGTTGTTGTACGCTTAGTACAACACCAAAAAAGGATTCACCCAGGTATGTCAGCCTCTGTTCGTTTTGACTTTCACAATACTCTTTCAAAAGATAGTTTTGTTGTACCCGTTCATGCTCTTATGGAAGATGCTCAAGGATACTACCTCTATGTGGTCACAGATATAGTAAATGGTGTTGGAGTCATAGAACGTCGTGATGTGCAACGTGGAGAGCTTACAACAAACGGTATTATCATTAGAAGTGGTGTACAAAGTAATCTTCAAGTACTTACAGCTGGAATGAGCCGTGTACATGAAGAGCAACGTGTAAGAGTTGGAAGTTGAAAAGTTTTACAGAAGTCGTAATCGAAAAAGACAAGGTTACAGTCACACTACTCCTCTTTTTTCTTATAGGTGGTGTTATCGCTTACTTTAATATGCCTCGTGCAAAAGATCCAAGTTTTTCAATTCATACAGCCGTTGTGAGTACTATTTTTGCAGGAGCCACACCAAGTCGAATAGAGTCACTTGTAACTATTCCCCTAGAGCGTCAACTCAAGCAAGTCAATGAGATCAACACTATTCAGTCTATCTCTAAAAATGGTATTAGCACTATTTATATTGACATTAAGCAGCAGTACAAAGACCTCGATCCTATCTGGGATAAGATACGTAAAAAGATAGAAACAACCGATCTCCCTCAAGAAGTAGGAAAACCTAAACTAGATGAGAGCTTTAATGAAGTGTTTGGAACGCTCATTAACATTATTGGAGAAGGCTTTAGTTATGCCGAACTTGAACAGATTGCAAATGATGTAAAAGAGGAACTTATAAACATTCCAGATGCTGGTAATGTTGAGATAGTTGGACTTCAAAAACAACATATTTATATAGAGTTTTCCAACTCTAAACTCGCAGAGTTAGGTCTTTCCCCTGTTGCTTTGAGTAGAATTATTCAAGAAAGAAATATTATTACTCCAGGTGGTGCTATTAACATTGGACCACAACGTCTTATACTAGAGCCTACCGGAAATCTTAAAAGTATTAAAGAACTCGGAAAAACTATTATCCCTCTTCCTGGAAGAAGTGATGTAGTTTATCTTGAAGATATTGTCTCTATTCGTGAAGGATATAGTGAGCCAAAAGAACCACTTACGAGATCAAACACAGAACAGAGTCTTCTTCTTGCCGTATCTGTTGCAGATGATGGAAATATCATTGCCCTTGGTAAAGCTATAAAAAAGAAAATTGACTATCTTGAAGATCAGTACCCAATTGGTGTTGAGTTTAATGTTGCATTTGATGAACCAAACCTCGTTGAACACATAGTGAGTAACTTTACTGGTTCTATCATCATAGCTATTGTAATCATTATGGCAGTTATGCTTGCTACTCTTGGGTGGAGAACTGGTCTAATAGTAACTTCTCTTATACCAAGTACTATTTTAACTGCACTATTTATTATGTGGCAACTTGATATTGGACTCAACCAGGTATCACTCGCTGCACTCATTATCTCCCTTGGTCTACTTGTGGATAATGCCATTGTTATTAGTGAGTCCATTATAGTGAAGATGGATGAGGGACAGAGTCCTTTAGATGCTTCGAAAAATGCTGTAAGTGAATTACATATTTCACTCCTTACATCATCACTCACAACAGCTGCAGCATTCTTGCCAATTTACTTAGCAGAATCAGCTGCAAGTGACTATACATCCTCACTTTTTGAAGTTGTTTTCATCACGCTTATGAGTTCATGGTTTTTAGGTCTTACTATAGTTCCTATGCTTAGCTACATCTACCTAAAACCGAGACAAACACCACGTTTTACATATAATAATCCTATGTGTAATGGCTTTAAAGCACTCCTTGTAAACTCATTAAAATACAGAACTCTTTCAGTACTTATGATTGCTTCGATTTTTATTTTTGCTCTTCTGCTCTCTTTAGGAATACCAAAAATATTTTTCCCACCATCAGCACAGCCTGCTATGGTTATTAGGATCGCACTACCTATAGGTACATCTATAGATGAAACACTTAAAACAGTTGAAGAGATGGAACGCTATCTAGAATCAAAACGACCAGAACTTATAGATAATTATACTAGTTTTGTGGGAAAAGGAGCACCACGTTTTTGGATTAACAATACACCTGTTCCAAATGCAGATGAGTATGCTGAAATACTTGTAAATGCAGTCTCTCTTGATGCTTATGAAGAGATACAACCACAGATAGAACTCTTTGGATTTAACCACTTCTCAAATGCAGAAGTGAGTGTAAAAAAACTAGACAATGGACCTCCGGTTAAGAACCCTGTTCAAATACGCATAACAGGGAGTGACATACAAGTTATAGCTAAACGAGCAGCAGACTTAAAACATGCTCTAGCAGATACAAATATGGTCTATCACCTAGGTGATGACTGGGGTGTTTGGACACAAAAACTTGTAGTGGACATTAACCCTTCTCTTGCTTATCATGCGGGGGTTAGTTATAACGATATTGCATCTTCTCTTCAAACTGCACTCTCTGGAAAAGATATTACACAGTTTAGAACAGATACTAAAACTATACCTATTACTATGCGTTCTAATCATGCACTAAAATCATCATTAGAGACACTTGAGGGTACACTTGTATTTATCCCAGCAACGAATAAATCAGTTCCATTAACACAGGTTGCAAACATAGATGTTGTGTGGAAGCCACCTAAGATAGTACGTTACAACGGAATACACACTATTACCGTTACGGCACAACTAAAAAAAGGTTTTACAGCCTTTGATGTTAAAGATGCTGTTGAGCCATGGCTTAAAAAACAAAAATGGGACATTGGTTATCATTATGAATTTGGTGGTGAAGTAGAGAGTTCAAATGAAGCACAAGGTGCAGTTTCTGATAAGCTTCCTGTAGCAGCTATGATTATTATAATCTTACTTGTTATGCAGTTTAACTCATTCTCTAAAGTTGCACTTATTCTCATGACTATTCCTCTTGGAATTATCGGTGTAATATTTGGCCTGTTTTTAACAAACTCTTACTTTGGATTTATGACATACCTTGGTATTATTTCCCTTATAGGAATCGTTATAAATAATGCCATTATTCTCATAGAGAGGATTGAGTTTGAGCTAGATGTGACCAAGCTATCACCTCAAGATGCTATTATAGAAGCAGCACAACGTCGTATTCGTCCTATTCTTCTAACTACTGCTACAACTATTGGGGGTCTTATACCCTTATGGTTTAGTGGTGGACCTATGTGGGAACCTATGGCTATTGCTATTATATTTGGTCTGAGTTTTGCGACTGTTCTAACACTTGGAGTACTACCAATCTTTTACTCTATAATGTATAATGTTAGCTATCCAAAAGATTATATATTTATTCATCAAGACTCTTGTGTACTAGAGAGATAAGAAAAGGGGTGAGAGTAAAAAGACCTTGCCCAAAAAATGAAAAAAGGACAAGGGAAATTTGCTTGGAGAATTGAAAACTTCCAAGAGCTATTTAAAATAGTTGGTTCCTCTCTTTGTTTTCGTATAAGTATTATAAGAGTTAAAAGTGTAGATTTAGTGTGAAAGAGAACTTATACTATAAAACTTACTACAAAAAACAGTATAAATGCTAATCCTCCGCTAATCAGTGCATATGGAAGCTGTGTTTGTACATGTTCGATCACCTCACAATCACTTGCCATTGAAGATATGATAGTTGTGTCTGAAATAGGTGAACAGTGATCTCCAAAGATACCCCCACTGATAACAGCACCTATTGCCAATGCAATGTTAGCATCCATTCCAGCAGCCATTGGAACAGCTATAGGAACCATAATACTAAAAGTACCCCATGATGTACCTGTAGAAAACGAGATAACGCCACTCAGTAAAAAGATAATACTTGCTAAAAAATAGATACTAATGTTTTCATTGGCAAGAGATGCTAAATAGACACCTGTTTTAAGCTCTCCTGTGACATTTCCTATAGCAAAGGCAAAGACGAGTATAAAAGATATAGGAGTAAACTCTCTAGCCCCTTTAAAAGCTGTTTTAGCCCATGTAGTCATACTCATATTTTTACTACCAACATAATAGAGCAGTGTAAAAATAAGAGTCGTCAACATAGTGTAAAAAATAGCGCTTGAACCACTCCCTTTTAAAATGTTACCATCTCCAGTTATATATAAAAATACAAAAACTAAAATTATCATCAAAGCAACTGGTAAAAGCATATAGTACATACTTGTTATATTTGTTTGTATATTTTTTACATTCTCGTGCTTGTAGAGACTATTTTTCATCGGCCCGATATCTACACTAAAGTAGATAAATATAAAAGTTACTATAAGTGCAAAAATAGCATAAAAGTTAAACTTTAAAGCACTTATAAGCATCTCTGTTGCATTTGTTTCTATGTAACCGAGTGATATCTGTGTAGAGATAAGTCCTAGAAGCAGTGCACCATAGCCGTTGAGAACTATAAGTGAACCTATTGGTGCAGAGGTTGAGTCACATACCATGGCTAACTTTGCATGAGGAATTTTATACTTATCGCAGAGTGGTTTACCAACTGCTCCAGAGACTAATGCTGTAATAGAGGTCTCGATGAAGATAACCACACCGAGTATATAACTCAGCATTAAAGCAGAACGAGAAGATTTTACAAAAGACTTTTCATCTAAAACATAAGATACAAAACCTTGAACCCCTCCACTCTTCTCTATTAAAGACATAATTGCCCCTGCTAAGATAACAAAAGCGAGTGTTTTAAGTATCCATGCTTCTTGGAGTAAAGAACTAAAGAGTATAACAATTGCACTCAGTGAATCCACAACACTAAAGTCATGGAGCATAAACATACCTACAACAACACCACTCAAAAGAGAAAGGATAACATTTCTTGTAAAGAGTGCTAGTAAAATAGCTAAAATAGAAGGAATAAGGGAGAGAGCTGAGAGTTCTATGAAGTAATCCTAGAACTCAATTGCCATAAGAGAAAGTCCAATACGACCAAATTTTTCTTTATAGAGTTCACACTCTTTTTGTGAAACTTCACGAAATCCCATTTTTTTATAAAATAGTTGAGACTCTAAAGAGCCTATTTCTATAAGAGTTTGTGCAATTCTATAGCCTTTAAGTCTTGCTGTTAAGAGTGACTTTTGCATAAGTGCTTTAAGCACACCAACATCTATAAAACCTTCAGCTTCTTCCACAAAATCAAACATTAATGTTCTGTTATTTAAGTTGAAGTCACAGCAGTACATGACTTCTAATGTGGCATCTATTTCATTACACTCTATCTCGGATAGTGCTTTTACAAATGTTTCACGCGTTGCTATTCTAGGTTCATAACTACACAGTGTTCCAACAGATTCGCCATCCATCTCTGCAATTAAGAAATTGCTAAAATGACAATGGCTTTTTGCCTCTGTTGTTGTTAGTGCTTCTAGTCGCCCTAAAATCGTTGCATCATCATTAGTTTCAAAAAGAAGATCAAAGAGACCATCTTTTTTTCCAGCACGAGAACTCTGTAAAATCATCTGTGCTAGAAAAGCACTATCATTAGCAGTAGCTTGTTTAATTTTAATACTCATAATATTCTTCCAAAAATTAATTTAAATCATATCTTAGTAATAGTACCATACTTTATGATAAAAAGTTTCTTAATTTTAATAAGTTTTCACATTTTCTTGTTTTCCTCTCAGCAAATCGTTCTTGTTGTTGCAGATGATTTTAACACTTCTAAGGCTTCTTTAGAGTTTTATGATGATAATATTTTAAAACTAAAAGCAGAAGTCAATTTGGGGACAAATGGTCTGGGATGGGGGATTGGCGAGCTTGACCTAAGTAAAAATGATCATGATCCACGCAAGCACGAAGGTGATAAAAAAGCACCTGCAGGAGTCTTTAAGCTCACAAATATTTTTGGATATGAAAATAACTCTAACTATAAGCTTCCTTACCTCTATGCGTCGAAACAACTCATCTGCATAGATGATTCTGACTCAAAATTTTATAATCAGCTAGTTCAAGCCAAAGGAGATGAAAAAAGTTTTGAGTATATGAGACGTAAAGACAATCAATATAAGTATGGGGTAACTGTATTACATAATAAAAATGGAGTCTCTCAACGAGGCTCTTGTATATTTTTACATATACAAAAGTATGAAGGATCATCCACGGCAGGATGTACATCTATGAAAGAGAGTGATTTAAAGAGAATTATAAACCTACTAGATAAGACAAGGAACCCTATCCTAATACAAATCCCCAAAAGTTCTAGTGAAGAGATAAAGCAACACTATAAGCAACTTTCTGAGTCAAAACTTTTAAATTAAAAGCTTCCAACTATAAACAGCAGTTATTCCTAAAGTGTAAGTAGCTAGGAGCCAAACATTTCTAGGGTTTCCTGAGAGTTTTGGTGTCTTAATCTCTGAAACATTGAGTATTGCAAGTGAAACACCACTTATGTAAAGAATAATTGTGAAAGTTCCACTGCTCACGAAACCCTCTAATAAAAATACAGAAACTAAAATCAAACTATTATTATCTAGTGCAAGACCAGTATACTTTGTTCCACCAGCTAAACCATATGTACTAAAATAGCTTAACCTTATTGCAGCTGCAGCTACCATTATAAATGCTCCAATTAAAAATATTGGCTCAAATTTTCCATAACTTAAAAGTAAAATTGCAGGGGTTACACCATAACTTACTATATCTATAAGCACATCAAGTTGCCCTCCAAACTGTGCATCAGTTGGAGTTCTTCCTTTAAGTCTTCGTGCGACAAGCCCAT
>Ga0256826_1000968_pt1 | contig 17828 bp, 18 predicted proteins | sample CV79metaG_FD_185975 | JGI IMG/M metagenome (GOLD analysis project Ga0256826, IMG submission 185975) | Hydrothermal vent microbial communities from East Pacific Rise, Pacific Ocean - CV79 | ecosystem: Environmental > Aquatic > Marine > Hydrothermal vents | place: Pacific Ocean: East Pacific Rise...
AAACATGCTATTTTAGTACGTGCTGGGTTTAATCACTTTTTAAAAGCAAAAGTTATAGATAGATCAAATAGTGGATTTTTTTATGTTGTGCCACATAGTGTAGAAAACTTACGTCAAGCAGGTGATGACTTAGTAAATTTAAAAGAAGAGATAGTTTATAAAATATCAAAAAGATTTTCAAATATATTTGCTAAAAACTTAATGTTCTTAGGATTTATAAATAAAGAATTTGATAGATTTGATCATTATTTAGCAAGAGTTAATTTTGCAAAAGAAGATGATAAAAACTTTATATTACCAAAAAGTAATTCAAAAATACAAAAACTAGTAGAGTTTACACATCCAGCACTACACAATGCAAAGCCAGTTAATATTGATTTTTCTAAAAGTGTTATTATGATTACAGGAGTTAATGCTGGTGGTAAAACTATGCTTTTAAAATCAGTACTTAGTGCAACATACCTAAGTAAATATTTAATACCATACAAAGCACATAAAGATACAAAAATAGGGCATTTTACTGATATAGTTGCTGTTTTAGATGATCCCCAAAGTGTTAAAAATGATATCTCTACATTTGCAGGAAGAATGCAAGAGTTTTCAAAGTTATTTAATTGTACAAATGCAATAGTAGGTGTTGATGAGATAGAATTAGGAACAGATAGTGATGAAGCTGCATCGTTGTTTAAAGTAATTATAGAAAAGCTTATGAATAAGGGTATAAAGATTATTATTACTACTCATCATAAAAGATTAGCTTCACTTATGGCTGCATATGATGATGTTGAGTTAATTGCAGCACTTTATGATGAAGAAAATAGAAGACCTACTTATGAGTTTTTACAAGGAACTATTGGACTTTCATATGCTTTTGAAACTGCTTCAAGATATGGAATACCTTATGATGTAGTAAAAAAAGCAAAAACTGTATATGGTGAAGATAAAGAAAATCTAAATGAACTAATACACAGGTCAAGTGTACTTGAACTAGAATATCAAAAAAAGCTAAAAGTTTTAGATGAAAAAATAGCTAAACATGATAGTTTGATAAACACACTACAAGTTACAAAAGATAATGTAGATAATAAATTAATTTCTTATAAGGAAACACTTTCAAAAGAATACAAAGATGCAATACAAGATGCAAAAAATGCTATCAAATCAAAAGATACTTCAACAGCACACAAGTATTTAAATGAAGCACATAAGAAAAAACAAGCAATAAAAGAACAAAAAGTAAACTCTACAATACAAAATCTAAAAGTAGGGGATAGAGTAAAATATAATGAAACAAAAGGAAATGTACTATCAATAAAAGGTTCTAAAGTATTTTTCCAAAGTGATGATGGTATGAAGATTCATGTACCTATTTCATCTTTACGAAGAAGTGGAAATCCTATAAAAGTAAAACAAAAATTCAAAAAAACATCTCTAGCTCAAGTAAATATTGCTAAACCAAAAGATGGTCATGTAAAACTTGATTTGCATGGACAAAGAGCTGATGAAGCTTGTGCTAATCTTGATAAGTTTTTAAGTGATTGTTTAATCAATGGATTTGAAGAAGTATTAGTTTATCATGGAATTGGTACAGGAAAACTTTCTTATGCTGTTAAGCAGTTTTTAGACACACATCCAAGTGTAAAATCATACCATGATGCCCCACAAAACCAAGGTGGCTTTGGAGCTAAAGTTATTAAGTTTTAATCTATAATAACTTTTGCATAAGCTCAATATGATAATTTTCTTGGTAGTTTATGAAGTCAAAGAACTTTGATAATTCTTCATCGCTTATTGATTCACTTAGTTGTTTACACATCTCTTTTGCTGCTTCTTCTTCCGCTATTCCAGCTACTACAAATTTATCAAGGTCTTTAACTTGATAAGTCATTTCATGTAGTTCTCTAGGAAGTGTAAGTATTCCTAATTTTGCCATCATATTACCAAATGATTTAAGATGAAAATGTGATTCATCAATAAGATCTTGAAATACATTAAAATGAAGTAAAGTAGATGTTCTAGCTTGCATATAAGCATATATCATGATTAATTCATACTCTTTGTATGATTCTTCAAATAAAAACAACACTAAAGATTTTGTTTGTTCTTCATCTAGGTTATTTGTCCATTTCATACTCATATCAAATGCAGTAATTTGCTCATCTTTTGTATTTAAAATTGTATTGATATATTGAATTAAATAATACTCATCAGTGATAATTCTTTGACTCAATACACTATCATCATAAAGTTCTTGAATTTTTTCAATATCATTCTTTAGGTTATTTAATAAATCATGATTTGATTTAAATTTTTCAAGAGACTTATAATCTCTATCGTAATTATAATCATCATTTTTTTCCAATACATCAGTACCTAGCCATTTTAAATGTCTAAATGCAATTTGAGAAAAATCATATATTCTTGATTTTATATCTTCATTAGTTATTGCAAATGAAGCAAATACAATTTTTAGCCATAATTGATGTTTTTGTTTATATAAATTATTCATTTTATTCTCCTGAAGTTTCTGGTATCTCACATGATTCAGTTGTTTTGATTACATGCATCTCTTCTGTTTTTCCATCTTCTAAATTTTGAAGATTTATAAGTGCAGCTACAAATGAATTTAAAACAAGTTCAGCACAAAGTTCTTGTTGTCTTGACATTACACCTAGTTTATCAGTTATTCTTCCAAGTGAATTATTTGCTATTTCTACTGTTTCACCTTTTATCATAGATGTAAACATAGAGCCTATTACAACAGTATCTTGACACCCATTTGTAGCGTAACTTGTGTCTTTAATAATATCACCATCAAGTTCTAAATAAAATATTACATATTCTCCTGTTTTCTCATCTAGGTTTACACCAATACATGAAGGATTATCAAGTTTCCCATAGTTTTGTGGATTCATTAAGTGAGTTAAAACCTCAGGATTCATATTATCAGGCATTTTTACATTTTCAAACATTTATACTCTTTATTTTTATTTTTTATATTAGAATAATATTAGCTAAAATATTATAAAAATATACATAAGTTTTTATCATATGTAATTATTATATAATAATATTCTTATTCATATTATCAATATTTTAGTAACTTTCTAGTAACATAAATTAAGTATAATTTGAAATATATAAAAGGATATAAATTGTTAAAATTAATAATCATAGTTTTTTTATTTATTTTAAGTTTAAATGCAAATGATATATCAACAATTATGTCAAATATCAAAAATGCAAAACCAAGTGAAAAAAGAGTTTTAATAAACAAATTAAAAATAATGCTTCGAAATTCAAATTCTCAAATAAGAAATAAAATGATTTCAAAGATTCAAAAGACACATGGTAAACAAAAACATAAAATGCAAAATAGAAAAATGCTACATGGCACAAATAAAAAAATACAAGACCATATTCCTAATAATATGAATTTTATTAAAAATAAAAATCAAAAAAATCAAAAGTAAAATGTTTAAAAAAACTTTTTTATTATTAGTTCTTACTAGTTCATTATATTGCTTTACAGATGACGACTTTGATGGAGTTGAAAATAAAAATGATAAATGTCAAAACACATCAATACTCGATACAGTTGCAATTGATGGCTGTCCTAATGATAGATTATATATTGGTTTAATATCTCTTGAATATGAATATCTAATTCAAAATAGTAGCTTTGATAGGCTATATAATTCTAGTGTATATTTTAATATTGATTATAAAAAGTACTTGTTTTCTTATTCAAAATCAATTTATAAAGTTCAAAACAAAACATATACAGGTGATGAATACTTTAGTATAGGATATAGCTTTTATAGTGATATATTTCCAAATAAAACCTATATAGGAATAAAAAAAGCAAATATAAATAGTATTGTTTCAAGTAGAGTTGATGACTATTTTATAAATACTTCTTTTAATTATAACTATAAAAATAATATAAATATAAATTTATTTTCACAATATACATTTGTGCAAAATAATAAAGATACAAACTATAATGACTATTTAAACTATAGTATATCAAGTAGTTATTATTTAAATTCTTTTGAATATTCACTAAGCTATTTAAATAGTGGTTCAACAAAAAGTTATATAAATGAATATGAAAATATTCAAGTTTCATTTTTATATAATATTTCTAATAGCTTTTATATAAAAATGAATTATGATAAAAGTATAATCAATAGTGATAATAGTATTGCTTTTAGCTTAGGATATAATTATGAATAAAATATTATTATTAGAAGATGATCCGTTATTAGCTAAAACATTAAAAAAAGTTTTAGAAAAAAATTCTTATGAAGTAATATGGGTAAAAGATGGTGAAGATGCAGCTAGTATAACATATGATGAGAAATTTGATTTATATTTATTTGATATAAATGTACCATTATTTAATGGTGATGACTTACTTTTAAGTCTAAGGCAAGCAGGAGATACAACACCTTGTTTACTTATTAGTGCTTTAGTTGATATAGAATCAATTACAAAAGGCTTTAGTAGTGGAGCTGATGATTATATAAAAAAGCCATTTGAAATAGATGAATTACTTGTCCGTATAAAAGCAAAAACATCTAGTTTTAAAAAAAGTATAATATATAACGACTTTGAATATTTTATCGATGATGATAAATTTTTATATAAAAAAGATGAAATATATTTATCTTTTACTCAAAAAGAGATATTAAAACATCTTTTTATTTCCTATCCAAATACATCAAGTAAAGAAGAGTTATATGAACTTCTAGAAGTACAAAATGACTTAGCACTTAGAGTTAATATATCAAAAATTAAACAAAAAATAAATATAGATATTAAAAATATAAGAGGAGTTGGTTATAAACTTGCCTAAATTTCAAAAAGAATCTTTTTTTAAAAGCTTTATACTGTTTTTTATTACAATAGAAATATTATTAGTTTTTATATTTTATAACTATTCTGTTGTTGAAAAAAATCATTTAAAAAATAATATATTTTTAGAAATGAAAAACTATTCTTATAATTTTAATAATGATAAATTTGATATAGATATTGTTTCAAAAAAAACTCAAAAATTATATGAATTACAAGGTGATAATAAAAATTTATATATTTTTATTGATATAGAAAATAAAAATAAAGATTTATTAAAAATTATTTATCCACAAAGTGAATTTAATAATGAGATTTTAGATATAAATAAAAAGTTGTTATTTCAATTTATTACTTTTAGTATTATTTCATTGTTTATAGCACTCTTGTTTTCTTATTATTCTTTATATCCATTGCAAAAATCTTATTCAATACTAAAAGAGTTTATGAAAGATATAATTCATGATATAAATACACCAATAAGTACGATGAAATTGAACCTTTCATTAATAAATATAAAAGATGATGAGATAAAATCTATAGAACAAAGTATTAAAGTATTAGAAATGTTACATAAAAATTTAGATAACTATTTAAAAGACAATACAGTATTAATACAAGAATATAATATGAAAGATATTTTAAATGAACAAATAAACTTTTTTAGGAGTATTTATGATTATATTCATTGGGATATTGAAATAAGTGATGAAATTATTAGTACAGATAAGTATATGATTAATAGAGTAGTATACAATCTTTTAAATAATGCTTGTAAATATAATATTAGTAAAAATGGATATATAAATATTAAATACAAAAATAAAATTTTAATAATATCAAATACAAGTCATGGTATAAAACAGCCATCATTAGTATTTAATAGATTTTATAAAGAACATGATAGAGGTCTTGGAATCGGTCTTCATATAGTATCTAAGATTTTAAGTCAATTAAAAAGTAAATATAAATTAGAAGTAAATAAAAACAATATAGTAACAATCACGGTAACAATGAAGTAACAAACTTTTTATATAATTTCATTATAAATCAAAAGGAAATATGATGAAAAATAATATTTTAAAACTAAGTGCAGTATCTTTTATTGCTTCGGCATTACTAATTGGTTGTGGTACAGATAGTTCAACAGATGATACAAATTCAAATACAGGATACTTTATTGATGCAGCAGTTAAAAATGCACATTATAAGACTAGTTCTGGACTTGAAGGTGATACAAATGAACAAGGAATCTTTAAATACAATACAGGAGATAGTGTAAAGTTCTCCATAGGTAAGTTAGTATTAGGTGAATCAAAACCAAATACAAGAGGATTAATGACCCCTAAAACACTTGTTGCTATTAATGATGAGGAAGTACTTACAGAAGATGAAAAAGAAAAGCTAACTTTACTATTACGAACACTTCAATCTTTAGATAGTGATGGAAATACATCAAATGGTATTAGTATTTCTGATAGAATAATTGATAGTTTAAATAATCTTGAAAATGAATACCATATAAAAGATTTAAATGAGAGTTCACTTTTAAACTTACATAAAGATTTAGATACTCTACTTGATCATGACTTTGATGGAATGATTGATACAAATATAACACAAGCTGAAGATCATTTTAAAAATAGTATTATTGAGTTTAATGAATCTTATGAAAATAAGGAATTAGTAACTAAAAATAAAAATAAAAATGGTAATAATTCTCACAAGAAGAATAAAGAACATAATAAAAATACAGAAGAATCTGAACATAAAGATTTTAACTTAAGTTCATATCCAACTACTCTAAATTTAGCAACTAATATTAAAGAAGCTTTAGCATATATGGGTAATGAAGAGAGACTAGCATACGATGTTTACAATTATCTTTATGAGTATCAATTAAATACAAACTTTATAGAGATTAAACAATTTACAAATATAGCAAATAAATCAGAAATAAAACATATAAATATAGTTAAAGATTTAGTTAAAAGATATGATATAAATGATACAGAACTAAGTGTAGTAGATATAAAAGATACAAACCTTACAAAAGATTCTGATATATCTTTAGTATCAGGTATATATGATATTAGAAAGATACAAGATTTATATGATGATTTAATAGTTTTAGGTAAAGGTAATACTAAAGATGCTTTAAAAGTAGGATGTATGATTGAAGTTGTTGATGTAAATGATTTGGATACATATATTGGATATGCCCAAGATTCAAATGCAACAGATGTAGTAGAAGCGTTTAATATTCTTAGAGATGGTAGTTATAAACACTATTGGGCATTTGATAAAGCGATGAAAAAATACAATGAAACAGGTTGTTATTTTGAAGGAGATTCTTTACTTACAAATAAAGTTGGTATTTATCCTGAAAATTAGTAAATAATAATTATATGAAAAGTTCATCTTTTAGATGAACTTTTTTATAATATTATTTCAAATATTGCGCCTTCATCTTCATTGTATGCTCTAATAGTAGAATCATTTTCATGAATAATTTTTTGAGCAATATTTAGACCAACTCCCATTCCAGAAGATTCTTTAGTTGATTTAAATGCTTCAAAAACATTATCAATAATTTCATCTTTTATTCCACCTGCATTATCTTTGAATTTTATTTTTATTTTATTATTTTCAATATTTTCAATACTTATATCAAGTCTTCTATCTTCAAAACCTTTAAATTTTTGAAGTTCATCCATTGCATTATTTATGATAATAATCCATACTTGTTCTATTCTTTGAATTTGTACATTTGCCATAAATGTATATGAGTCTTTTGATATACTAGGAGTAAATTGTTCATTGTTTATAAAAATATTTGAAGTATGTTTAGATTTATTATACGTTAAAATCAAAGAGGTAATAAGTGTAGAATAAATATTTACATCTTCTTTTTTCTCATTACTTTTTTGAGCCATCTCTTTCATAGACGTGATAATATTTTCCATTCTTACAATACCATCTGTTATTGTTTTTGCATCATTTAATAAACTAGTTCGTATATCACTTTGTTCTAAATCTTCAATATCATATTGCATCATCTCAAATGTAGCTTTGATAAATGTAAGTGGAGTATTGATTTCATGTGTAATACCAGCACTAAGCTGACCAATAGCAGTAAACTTTGCAGCACTAAGCTGTTCTTTTACATGACGCTCTTCTTGTGTTTCTAACTCTTGTTTTAAAAGTAAAGGTTCACAAGTCTTTTTCAACTCTTCAAATAACTCTTTTACATTTATTGGTTTATTTACATATGATGATACACCTAGTGTTATTGCTTTGTGTAAAAATTCATTGTCGTTGTATGCTGAAGTAATAATAACAGGTACATCTTTTACTTTTGAAATCTCTGCTATCATCTCTAATCCATCAAGTTCAGGCATATTTATATCAGTTATTACAATATCAATTTTATCTTGATTTGCAGTAAAAGTTTCTAAACCTTCTCTTCCATTTGATGCAGTTAAAAATTCTTTAAATACATCACCTATCATTGAAGTAAGAGTATTTCTAACTTCTTGTTCATCTTCTACATAAAGTGCAGTTATATTATCAAAAATCATATTCCTAGGGTATCCAATATCTTATTTTCTACATCTCTTAAACTAATAAATGGTTTAGTAATATAATCACTAGCTCCAAGTTTTTCAGCTTCAAGAGTCTTGTCAAGTGTAGAATATGCTGTCATCATAATAACTTTGATTGAACTATTTTTTGCTTTTATAGCTTTAAGTAGTTCAATTCCGTCAAGTTCTGGCATCATTATGTCTGAAAGAACTAAGTCATAGCCACCACTATTTATTCTTTCTAAGGCATTCTTAGGGTTAACAAAAATATCTACATCAAATCTATGTTTTCGTAAAAAAAACTTTTCTAAGATATTTAATATATCCTGCTCGTCATCAACTATTGCTATTCTTTTCATTTCTATCCTTTGTTTATTTTACAGTTTTCAATTTTAATTTCGTTTAAAGTAGCATATACTTCTTGTATTGATTTTTCAATATCTACAGCAATTTCAATTAAGAAATCAGACTGTGCGTCAGATGCATTTTCACTTATATAATGTTCGATATCTGTGTGTATTTTACTATGTTGCTCTTTTAGATTGCTCCAGTGAACACATTTAGTGAACTCTTTATTTTGTGATTCCATATCTTTAATCCATAATCCTAGTTTAGAACTATTTTTAGAACTTAGATTCTTTAAACTTTTATCATTTAATGATGAAAAAGATTCATCTTTAAATTCAAGGTTATTTAATTGTAAATTATTAATCACACTTGTAAAATCAATATCACATACTTGATCTTTTGTACTTTGTCTGTATTTTGTGTTATTTGCCAACTCTAAAAGATGATTTGATAAAGTTTGAATATCAATAGTAAGAGTATTTATATTGTTTGCATTTAACTCATTTTCTTTAGTATTTGTACTTAAATCATTTACAGCATTATTAATAGTAGATATATCTTCAGATTGTTCAATACTTGCTTTTGAAACACTATCTATAATAGTTTTTGTTTGTTGGATTTTAGAACTTAGTTCTTCGTATCCTTTAATCATATTTGTAGATATTATTTGACCTTCTTTTGCTTTAACATTTGCATTTTCTACAAGCTTTTTAATTTCATTTGCTGCATCGGCACTTCTACTAGCTAGATTTCGCACCTCTTGTGCAACAACAGCGAAACCTTTTCCAGCTTCTCCTGCTGTTGCTGCTTCTACTGCTGCATTTAGAGATAAAATATTTGTTTGGAATGCAATTTGATCAATAATACTTATTGCTTCATTTATTGATTTTACTTGTGTATTTATATCTTTCATAGCTGTAGTTGTTTGCAATGCTAGTTCTTGACCAGCTTCAACAGAAATATCAACTTCATTTGCCAATGATGACATTTTTGCAACATTGCTAGTGTTTTCTTGAATATTTGAAGATATTTTATTAACAGATGATGTTGTCTCTTCAAGTGCTATTGATTGTGCATTTGATGTTTCTAAAAGTGAATTAGAAGAGTTTGATAAAGTATTAATACTTGAAGAAAGTTTTTCACCACTCATAGTAATAGTTGCTAATAATTCAGATGAGTTATTACCTATAGAGTCTGTATTAAGGGCAATTGAACCTACAACACCACTTGTATTGTCTAAAATTAACCTTGGATTAAAGTTAGCATGACCATATTCTTTTAGAGTAGTATTTATTTTATTAAACTTATCATTTAAATCATTTATCATATCATTTATAGCATCTCTTAAATCATTTGTAGTTCTGTTACTACTTGTTCTTTTTACGTTATATACAAAGAATCCAGCTTTTGCCATTTGAATAACTTCTTCAGCTTCTTCAACAACCATTTGGTCTTCTTTCATGACTTCACGAACATGTTTTAAATATGCATTAAATGTATCAGCAACATCTCCTATTTCATCATTTGATTTTACAACTATATCTTGATCTGCACTTTTAAACTTCATTAGTGCATGAATAGCAGTTTGTAATCTAACAATAGGTTTTGTAATTTGTGAACTTATATAAAAAATTATACCAATAGTAAGCCAACCAAGAAGAGTTGATATTGTAATAACATTTAATGTAAGAGCATTTAAATTTTCATCAGACTCTTTAAGTGAAAATGTTAAGTCAAGAACACCAATAACATCACCAATATTTTGATTAGCATGACATAAAAGACATTCTTTTTCTGCAATCATTGGTTTTATCATTCTAAGGGCATGATTATTATTGAAATTTTCTTCTAATATTAGAGTTTCTTTTGTATTAAAAGCTTTTAGTATTTCTTTATTTTTAGTAAATACAGTACTTGGACTGTAAAGTTCAATCAACTTTTTACTTTTAGCAACAGTTAGATTTTGAACACCACTAATATTTCTACTAGCTTTTTCTGAAGCAGCAATTTGAGCTATATCCCCAGTATTCATCGAAGTTCTTAGACTTTGGAATATTGATTCGTTTAGCATTGCTAAGTTTTTCTTGGTAACTTCAAGAGAATTATCAGATACATTTTTATATGTTGCAAACATAGTTAACATAGAACTAATTGTCATAAGTACAAACATAGACGCGATAATTTTATAACTTATTTTCTTTGAAATGAAATTAAACATTTTTACCTCTTATTCAAACTACAAACAAGTGAATGTAGTTTTATATGTAATTACTCAATTCTAGCAGAATTTAAGTTAATCCTAGGAATAAAGTACATAACTGTTTCATAAATACCCTCCATATAATGACGAATGTAAATATTATAATCATCTCTTATATCAAGTACTAGTGTTGGTACTTCGTACCAATGCTTTGCTTTATGATAAATACAAATAGCTAAAATAGGGTGATATTTTTTTATTGTTTTCTTTGCACCTATTATAGTGTCAGATTCAGCACCTTCAATATCTAATTTTAAAAAATCAATTTGCTCATGTATTAGATTGTCTATTGTATTTATATTTAATGCTTGATAGTTATGATTACAATTATTCTGAGATTTATTATCATCTTGTATATTTGATTTTTCTTTTCCAAGTCCACAGTTAATAAACTCAATATTAGAAATATGTCCAAAATCTCTTTTTGCTATATTTATATGTAAGGTATTTGGTTCTATTAAAATTATTTTTTTAAAATCTTTATAAAACTCCATAATACTAGGCAAAGTGTCTCCCACATACCCACCACCATCAACAAATACAATATTATTTGATTTTTTTATTAGTTCTTTATCAAAGTATTGTTCTTTAAAGTTATTTGTAAATCCATTCATAAACTCTAAATCAAATGTTTGTTTAAAATTTAAAATCTTTGTAAATACTTCTTTTGATTTTTTATCATTTAAAAGATTGTATATCCATAGGTAATTTTTTTCATTTTCTAAAAAATCATTTTTAAAATCAAGAATAAAATCTGTAGCTTTTAATGTAAGGTTTGAATATCTATAAAAACTAAGATAAGAAAAGCTTGTATAACCCATAGATTCAAGTCTGTTTTGTACTTCAAGAGGACTACCTTGAGCTGTACATAATATAATAGAGTCTTTTGGTACATCTTTTATATCTAGTATATCTTTTTTTCTGCTACTTTGTACCCTTGTAAAGTCATCAATTATTCCATCAACTTCAATATGTTTTAAAACAGATTTTGTAAGGGCATTAATCCCTAAAATATATTTTTTGATTGTAGTATTATTGATAAATTCATAGCTTAAGTCTTTATCTTTTTGATTTATATAATCAAATCCCACTAGATTCATATCTTTACCTTTTAATTTCATAGCATTTTACAATAGAATGTTTAACATATACATAAGAGTTAGCTTTTATCTAAGAATAATATAATAATTTTTTTGCTTATTATTAATAACTACTTAACCATATTCTATTATAATACCCTATGGAAAATTATTTTAATAGACAAATAAAACTTTGGGGATTAGATACCCAAAAAAGCTTAGAATCTAAGCACATAGTAATAGTAGGTTGTGGTGGACTTGGGTGTTCTTTAGGGTATGCTTTAGGTACAAGTGGAATAGGTGAGATTACACTTGTGGATTTTGATGATGTAGGACTACACAATATACATAGACAAATAGCATTTACACTTAGTGATGAAGGCAAACAAAAATGCGAAGTATTAAAAGATATAATTATTTCAAAAAATTCTTTTGTAAAAGTAAATACAATTGATGGTAGCTTTGAAGATTTTGTATCGCAAAATAATACAAATATTGATTTAATACTTGATGCTACAGACAATTTACCTGTAAGAGCCAAAATAGATGAATATGCAAAAAGTATAAGCACTCCTTGGATATATGGGAGTGTTGAAGAGTTTCATGGGCAAGTTTGTTTTTTTGATAAAAGTAAGTTTGATAGTATATTTACAGTAAAAGAAAGAACACCACAAGGTATAGCTTGTCCTATAGTTATGCAAATTGCATCAACTCAAGCAAACTTTGCACTTAGATACCTTGCAGGTTTTGAAGTAAAAAAAGACTTTTTAAATTATATTTTTTATGATGAATTAGGTGAACTAGTTATTCAAAAATTTGGACTACCTAAAGAGTAATAAAGAATATATAACATATAATTTAATAATAAAAACTTATAAACAAAATTTAAAGGATAAATCTTGAATAATTTACTTGATAAAACAGCATTGATTACAGGCGCTACTTCTGGTATAGGAAAGGCTTGTGCTAAGGCTCTTGCCAAACTAGGTGTTGATTTAGTTTTAACAGGCAGAAGAGAATCAAGACTTACAACTTTAAAAGAAAAACTTGAAGAAAAATATGATATTGAAGTAAAAATACTTTGCTTTGATGTTAGCAATCAAATAGAAGTTGAAAAAGCACTTACAAATTTATTAAGTGAATATGAGATAGATATTCTTATAAATAATGCTGGCTTAGCATTAGGTTTGGAAAAACTTGATGAAGGTAACTTGTCAAACTGGGAAAATATGATAGATACAAATATCAAAGGATTATTATACGTAAGTAAAATAATAATGTCACAAATGAGAGAAAAAAATAAAGGACATATTATCAATCTAGGTAGCATAGCTGGAATTATGAACTATCCTGGTGGAAATGTATACAGTGCAACTAAAAGTGCTGTACATTCTATAAGTGAAGCTATGAATATAGATGTAGTAGGTACAAAAATAAGAGTATCAAATGTAGCACCAGGAGCAGTTCAAACTGAATTTTCAAATGTAAGATTTAAAGGTGATGATGATAAGGCAGATGGTGTTTATGATGGATTTGAACCATTGTGTGCTAAAGATATTGCTGATTTGATAGTATATATTTTAAATGCACCAGAGCATGTAAATATTCAACATGCTCTAATCATGCCAACAGCACAAAGAAACCCATATATATTGCATAAAGATAAATAATGGATTATAAAAAGTCATTAGATTCATCTTTAAAAACAGCATGGATTATACTAAAATTAATTATCCCAATATTTATATTAGCAGATATATTATTTTATTATAATATTTTTGAATATATATCATTTTTGGTTGAACCTTTTACTTCAATAGTAGGGCTGCCACCTCAAACGTCACTTGCACTACTATCAGGTATGTTTTTAAATGTATATGGAGCAATTGCATTTGCAGCACCACTTGACTTAACAATACAACAATGGACTATAATGGCAGTATTTGTAGGTATTAATCATGCGCTTGTAGTAGAAGGTGTGATTATGAAAAAACTTGGTATTTCAAATTTTTATTCATATTCACTTAGAATAATTGCAGCATTTATAGTAGGGTATGTAACAGCAATCATGCCATCTTCTTGGTTTAGTGCTAGTTCTATTGCTGTTAGTGCATTTGAAGCTAAATCGTATGAAAGTTTTTATGACTTGATTCAAACATCATTTATAAATGCAAGTATACTAAGTGTAAAAGTTGTGTTATTAATAACAGCACTTATTTTTATGATGGATTTTATAAAGGCACTGCCTTTTATAAAAAACTCACAAAAAAATGTAAGCAAAGGCTTTAGTTTAGGTGTTGGATATATATTAGGTATAACATATGGTGCTGGAATACTTATAAATGAAGCTAAAAGTGGTTCTATGAGTAAAGCTGATATATTTTATGTTAGTACATTTTTAATGATAGCACATGCGGTTATTGAAGATACATTATTATTTGTAATATTTGGGGCTGATTTTACTATGGCTATTATTATAAGAACTGTTGCAGCTATTATAATTGCAGGGATTCTAGTAAAAATATATGAATACAAAGAATCAAAAAAAGAAGAAGAAATTGGCAATACTAATAATATCAAATAATAAAGACTTAAGTCCTTGGATAAATAGTTTCAAAGAAAAAAATAAGGCTTTAGCTATAAGAATATATCCAAATATAGGAAACCCAAGTGATATAAAAATGGCACTAGTTTGGAGTAGCAACAGAGTTGATTTTGCACAGTTTAACAATCTTAAATGTGTTGCATCAATGGGAGCAGGGGTTAATCATATAACTGTTAATAAAACAATATCTTCTGAAGTTGTTATTACAAAAATAATAGATAATGATTTGGTTTATTCTATGTGGGAGTATTTACAAAATGCAGTTTCTAATATAAGATTAAATACATATTCGTATATTATAAATCAATCTTGGAATCAAAAAAATATAAAACTAAAACAAGATATTACAATTGGTATTATGGGATTAGGACAGTTAGGCTCGTATGTAGCAAAGAAATTTAAAGACGAAAATTATATAGTAAAAGGCTATTCAAACAGTATAAAAAATATAGAAGGTATAAAGTGCTATAAAAGTATACAAATAGATGATTTTTTAGCCAATGTAGATGTATTAATTAATCTTATGCCTTATACAAAAGCAACTAAAGACTATTTTGATAAAGAATTCTTTTGTAAGTGTAAAAAAGGTCTATATTTTATTAACGTTGGACGTGGTAAAAGTGTGGTAGATGAGCATTTATATGAGCTTATAAATGATGATTTTTTAAGTGGTGCTACACTTGATGTATTTAGAACTGAACCATTACCAAGTGAACATATATTTTATAAAAACTCTAAAATAATAGTAACACCACATATTGCATCTATTACAAATCCAGCAAGTGTAATAAATCAAATATTAGTAAATTATAATAATATTTTAAATAATAATGAATTAATAAATAAAATTGATAGAAGTAAAGATTATTAAAAAATAGTAACTATTCTAGTTACTATTTTTATTACCTCGAAGGTAGTATGATAATGCAATAAGTAGTACAGCAACACCAAATATTAAATATACTGCATATATAATTTGACTTGTATCATTAAGTGCAAATTTAAATACAAGCATTAAAGACTCTATTGATAGTGCAATTACAATAGAACCTAAGAATTTAACCATTGTAACATGGTTGTTTTCATCTTTTGCACTTTTTTTCTTACCTAAAACTTCTTCTTCGAAAATCGCTTTTAACAGATCCATAATAGCCAAAGACAATGTTAATAAAATTGTAGATTTGAATATATCGTTGATTTGTATTTTTTCAAAATCAAAACCATATGATACAAAACTATCAATTGCTTTTACAAAAAGTAAAACAGCAACTAAAAATAAAGTCATAGTAAATATAGAATATATTATTTTTGAAGAATTATTAAAAATAGCAGTCAAACTATTTGGCTTTGTAATTTTTAGTAAATTTTTAAGTGATATTTCCATACAAATAATCGCAAGTAAGTTTTTTTGTACATCAAATACAGGATAAGATATTGTAACAGCAAGACTTTCACCATTTTGATATAAATAAGGATTACTTATTTGACAAGTTCTTTCTTTTTTTGTTTCATAAAAAAAACTTCTATTACTCTTATTTGAACCTTTATTTTGTGCATTTAGATTTTTATGTATTGAAATTGTATTAGTAATTTGAATACCATTTGTATCAATCACATAAATTGATTCTACTTGTGGTATTACTTGCATTAGTTTATTAAGGTTATTTAATAAATTATCTAAATCATTTTCATCTTTTACATCATAAATATTACTAGATATGATATAAGATAAATCAAGTTTGGCACTTTCTTTTTTATTTTTGAATTTTTTTATATCATTTGTAAACATTTATTACTTCTTTTTAGTTTTTTTCTTCAATGATTTTAGATATTTTTTTGCAGTAATCTCTTTGCCACCTACTAATACATGTGTAGCAATACCTCTTTTACAAAGTTCTTTTGTATCCATCCAAAAATCTTTTCCTATTAGCATATCATCAAATTCTTTTTGACTTAAAAAGTTATTTTGTAAAATAACATCTTTAAAAAAATCTCTTAAATGCTTAGTGCTATGTTTAAATCTAGATTTTATCTCTCCACCTTTTCCAGCAATACCACCAGAATAATCATGAAACATCAAATCACTTCGTAAAGTAACAATTCTTTTATCACCCATACAAAATGTCAATGCTCCCATAGAATATCCACATGAATCAAGTATAGTAGTTGTTTTACCATCAAATTTATTTTTGATTATAGAATAAAATTGACTACCTTCATTTACAAGACCACCTCTTGAATTTATTCGTAATTCAAGTGTGTCGTGTTCACCTGCATTCCAAAGTTCATTGAATATTTCATGTAAACCTCTATCTTTTTCCATAAAAGCATCAATAAATAATCTAAAACTTGTGTGTGCAGGTTCTTTTTTGTAAGTACTTGCAGTTAGTTTTACTTCTTTAGCATCAATTTTTGTTTTAAATAGTGTGTGTTTTGAAGAATTTAAAATCTCTTCTTTGTTTTCTTTTTTTACCATTTCTTAGCCTTTGTTTAGGTATTATATTTTATTATAACTAAGTTAAAGCAAAACAATTATTAAAAAAATAATCTATGCACTAATATTTAGTTCATCTTCTTTTACATCAATATCCCAAATAACAGATATACCGTATTCATGATTTAGTGTGATATATTTATAGTACTCTTTTTTTGTATTGAAACTAAATAATCTCACAGCAATATCTTCGCCTTTTAGAAGTTTTTTGACTTCAAATACTCCAATACCTCTTTTACCCCACTTAAGCAAGCTATTACCCCATATACGAAATGAACAACTAGCATTTTTTGTAAGCTCAAACATCTCACCATCTTCACTAGTCCACGAAGCATTACTACATGTATATAGTTTTGTATTTTTACCTTGCACTTCTTTTTTACTTAATATTATATTTCCATCTTTACAGTATGGGCATTTTCCTATTATTGACATAATTTTCCTTTAAATTATAGTGGAGATTTAATCTCATTTTATTTAGTTTTTTAATCATATTTATATCTATTGTAAAATCCTTAAATAAGATATTACAATTCTATCAAAATATAAAACATCTATATGAAAATATGTCAAATTGTAATATTATTTTAAAAATCAC
>Ga0256826_1000969_pt1 | contig 17826 bp, 13 predicted proteins | sample CV79metaG_FD_185975 | JGI IMG/M metagenome (GOLD analysis project Ga0256826, IMG submission 185975) | Hydrothermal vent microbial communities from East Pacific Rise, Pacific Ocean - CV79 | ecosystem: Environmental > Aquatic > Marine > Hydrothermal vents | place: Pacific Ocean: East Pacific Rise...
TTGCTCAAATTAATAATGTACTAAGCGACACCACCATTGATGAAGGAAGAGAGACAACAAAACTTCAAGATATTGCCGATGCTCTTGTAAAACTCAACAGTGGAACGGATTTAAATGAGCTAGAGTTCACTCTGTTGGGTTTGGATAATTTAAGCAGTGAAGACGTGGCTGATTTAAATATGGCTCTTCATGACAGTGAAAGTTTAGCATTGGGAACAACACCTACAACAAATCTACAAACTATTCTTGACAGTTTAAATCAATTTGATAGTGACAGTGAAATTACCTTAACAGATTTAAGTAATATTGGAGTAACAGGTGTGGGAGGATTAAACCAACCAACTCTTACAACACTTAATTCAGTACTCAATGGCGAAGAGAATACCAATGAGGTGCAAACCTTAGTTAACTCTTTAGATAATAGAGAAGAGGCATTCGTACGATTAGAAAATGAAGCCTTAATTGTTGGAGATTTAACCCTATTAAACATTACAGGCATGAGCGACACAGCAACCTCTATTGCTCAAATTAATAATGTACTAAGCGACACCACCATTGATGAAGGAAGAGAGACAACAAAACTTCAAGATATTGCCGATGCTCTTGTAAAACTCAACAGTGGAACGGATTTAAATGAGCTAGAGTTTACTCTGTTAGGTTTGGATAATTTAAGCAGTGAAGATGTGGCTAATTTAAATATGGCTCTTAGTGATAATGAAAGTTTAACCTTAGGAAACAGACCAACAACAAATCTACAAACTATTCTTGACAGTTTAAATAAATTTGATAGTGACAGTGAAATTATCTTAACAGATTTAAGTAATATTGGAGTAACAGGTGTGGGAGGATTAAACCAACCAACTTTGGCAATACTTAATTCAGAATTGGATGGCGAAGAGAATACAGATGATATTCAAAGCTTGGTTAATAGATTAACAGCTCAAGATGCTACAAGTAGGTTATCTAATGAGAGTTTAAATCTAGGAGATTTAACTGCTTTGGGAATAAATGGGTTAGAGGACAATCAAGATAATATAGACCAAATTAATAATATTTTAGAAGATAGTGATGTTGATATTGGTACAGATACAACTCAACTACAAGCTATTGTTGATGTAATTATTAAAATTAATGCAAAAGATGGAGACAGTTTAGCCACGGACATTACACGTTCGGAGTGGGAATTGATAGGGATAAATAATCTCTCTACGCCTGATGCAGATGAGTTAAATATTGCTTTGGGAAATATAAACTCTTTAGATTTAGGAACAATACCACTTACAAACTTACAACGTATAGGAGACAGTTTAAATGCTTTGGACCAAGTAAAATACGGAAACAGCACTGGAGTAACACTAACAGACCTTAGTAATATAGGTGTAATTGGTATAGAAGGAGGAGGAGATGAACCAACATTAGAGGCTGTTAATGCTGTTCTCTATGACGAGGATGTATCAGCAGACCATACAGATTCTGTTCAAGAGGTTGTTGATGCATTAACAGCATTGAACTTGGCTGATGGAGATAAAGATTTTGAATTAACAGTTTCAGAAATGGAAACGTTAGGGATTAATAATGTTAACTATCTTTCCATAAGAGCAGAGTATATTAATGATAGAATTTCAGAACAACACCCAGCCAATAGTAGTGGAGATGGTCGATACAGTAATGATGTGGTAGAATTACAAGCGTTGGTTGACTCTATAACTAGTAAAAATATGTATTTGGGTTCGGAAAATGCAGATTCATTTAACTATGCAACCGATACCGTTTATGATGGACGAGGTGGAGAAGATATTTTAAATATTAAAGCAGGAATAAGCATTGATTTAAGTGGGATTCATAACATAGAAACCATTATTTTAAACAGTGATAATGGAAGTAGTAATACAGATTTTGGAAGTGAAGGTAATAGAATTAATATAAAAGACGTTCTGGATATTACAGATGGTAGCGATACATTAATTATTAATGACAATGATGAAGATAATAATACTATAGAAAGAGTTTATATTGATGCGTCAAAATTTACTACCGATGGAATGAGATACTCTACTCCAAATGGTGCGTATCATATCTATACTGCAACTGATGGAAGTGGTGTAAATATTAAAATTGAAGAGAACATAATAATAGAATAAAGGAAAACAATGTACAACACAGCGTATTTAACCGACACAGGATTAAAAAGAAAAATTAATGAAGATGCTCTTTTAGTAGCAGAAGCATGTAACTTATTTGTCGTAGCCGATGGAATGGGTGGTCATGACAAAGGAGAAGTTGCTAGTAGAATAGTCGTTGAAAGCTTTAAACAGATACTTTGTGCTGATGAAGATTCAACCATTAGCTATTGTGATGAAAATGATGAGGACGAGACAATACCCTATTTTGATGATAACGATGAAGATGTAACTATGGCATATAATGATAATTTTAAACAAAAGACTCAATTGGAGGCTAATTTAAATAAAGTTATTGAAACCTCGACAAATAAAATTAAAACCTATGCTAAAGAAAGAGTTCTTTCTGGTCAAATTGGTACAACAGTGGTAGGACTCTACAAATTAAAAGATGAAGAGCAGATGGCACTTTTTCATTTGGGAGATTCACGAGCCTACAAAATTAGAGATACAAAAATAGAAAAATTAACCACCGACCACTCTAAATATGAACAGATGAAACGGAGTGGTAAGTACAGTGAAGAGCAACTTTCTAAAGTTAATAGGAACAGTATTACAAAAGCAATTGGAAACTTTAAAGTGATGCCCTTAGAGATTAAGTATACCGACTTAAAAAAAGAAGATATTTTTATTTTGTGTTCTGATGGCGTGAGTGATTTAACCCATGCACACGAGTTATTGGAAATGGTAGAAAAAGAAAAAAATAATTTAGGAAATATTGTTGAAAGTATAAAAAAACTGATTTATAAAAGAGGAGCTAAAGATAATTTAAGTATCATTATTTTTAAGTATGGGGAATAAAAGGCACTCAATGAAAAATAAAAACTATAAAATTTTAGGTAATGTTGCCAACTATTTAAATGAGATGGCGATATGCCATCGACTCATCTCTGCTTCAACAGCAAGTGCCTTTGCATATATGGTTCGAGAAGAGATAAGTCTAGAAAAGTTACAAACACTTATTTTCTTGATGCTAAAAATCAAAGAAGAGAATGAACGGATAATATCAACTTCTTTTTATAAAGAAATAACCGACCTAAAAGAATCAAAAATTGAGACTATTTTAACTCTTATGTTAAAAGCCATAGAAAAACCTATTAATTTAGATGACGATACCCAAGCCATTGTCTCTCATGTTAACGATTTTGTACAAATTGGACGCAGTGCCAAGCAAGAACATGGTAATGATATTGTCTTTCCTAATGACAAAACCCTCTCTCGTGTTCATTTGGTTATTAATGTTGTTGAAAATCAATACTTTGTCGAAGACCGAAGTGCCAATGGAACATTTGTCAATGGAAAAAAAATTGAAAAAGGAGTCAGGATTCCTATCTCGGTAGAAGATAAAATTCGTATTGGTCGTGGTGGAACAGTAGTCGAATTGAATCATCCTAAAATTTTAAAACTACTCTCTTAAATTTCTTATTAAAGTCATTTTTTCAATGACATCTTTACCTCATCCAAATAAAATAAACGTAAATAGAACATTCTAAAATATTAGAAAACACAATTATACAGAAGAGAGAATAAGTACGATTATTTTAGAGAAATAAACAAAAAAAATATATATAAATATATAAAAGGACATAAAAAAGACATATTCTTTCTTTATACTCTAAGTACGAAAACAGATTAAAGGATTTAAAATGAAAAGATTACAAAGAAAAGCACTTTTAGCTTTAACAGCTCTCTCAACAGTTACCACCTTGGCACTTGCAGAGACGGTTACTCTTGATACTTTAGTTATTTATAGTCAAGGAGCATCCGATAAATATAATGGAGATGCCGAGACACGTATTGAGCATTTGATTGCAACAAGCAATAAAATTTATGCAGATAGTGGATTGAACATTCAATTAAATGCTGTTAAAATCCAAAAATATACGATGGATGATAGGGCATCCTCTGAAAATGTTTTAGGAACGATTCGTCAAGATGCTAATATTGCTAAAATACGAAACGATGTAGGGGCAGATAATGTAGTAATGTATCGACCTTATGCCAATGATGGTGCTTGTGGAATGGGATACCAAAACAATTATCTACGAGACCCTAATGCAACATGGGTTGAAAAATACATGTACGCTCATGTAACTATTGACTGTGGTGGATATGTAACAGCTCATGAAGTAGGGCATAATGCAGGGTTGGGTCACTCAGAAAAGCAAGGCTCTACAGGTGCTTATGAGTATGCAAGAGGTCATGGTGTACAAAATAACTTTACAACCGTTATGGCATACAGTGGTGTTTACAATGGTAAAAAGATAAATAAATTTTCAAGCCCTAATTTAGACTGCAATGGTCTACCTTGTGGTATTGAAGAGGGAGAAGATAAAGCAGCGGATGCAGTAAAAGCATTACGTCAAACTGTTCCTTTAATAGAAAAGTTTAGAGCACATATTAATACTCCTGATAATAATAATACCGATGACAATACAGATGACAATACAGATGATAATACAGATGATAATACAGATGATAATACAGATGATAATACAGACGATAACAATGGAACAGTAGATGATGGAGGAGCAGATAAATTAGCTGCTGCATTAAAAGCATATAATGACCAAAAAGCTAAAGTTGATGAAGATAAAACAAAGTTAGGTGAGTTAAGAACAGTTATAGATGAGAAAAAAGAGGCATACCTAGCAACAAAAACAGAGTACAATAATCAAAAAACAGAACTTAAGGAAAAAAGAACAACTTATAGAGAGTTAGTTGCTGACTATCGTGTAGTAGTAACAAAATACAGAGTAGCAAAAAGGGACTACAGAGCAGATAAAATTACCAAAGAAGAGTTATTGACTGTACAAGCTGAAAAAGACACAGCAAAAGCTGTTTATAAAGACTATTATACAGATGTCTATAAAGCATCATATACTGAATTAAAAGAGTATAAAAACACCGTTATAAAATCAGCATACAATGAGTATAAAGAGGCAAAAACAAATTATAGAAGTTTTTATACAAACACCTATAGAGCAGATAAAACAAAACTAAGAGAGTTAAAAAGAGATTATAATAAACTTAAAAGAGTTTATGGTTAAATAGAGCTAGAAGAGAATACTATTTATTCTCTTCTATATTAAAAAAGGATTGTTTATGAAAAAAATTATATTTTTTTTACTGTTAGTGATTATTGGGATAGGCATTTATTTATCTTTTTTTTCTTCGCAAGTAAAAGTAGATAAAGCTCTTATGGTTAATGATATTGAACAGTTAGATACTGACGTTCAAGAAGAGCTTATATTGGATGACTTAATTGAAGAAAAAGAAGAGAATTCAAGCGTTGAAGATATAGATAAGGCTTTAGCCTCTGAAAAAGATGATGATATAATTGAAGAAGTTGAACCTGAAATGGTAGAAGATGCTAAAGATATTATGGTCGAGACTGATATAGATGAAGTTCAAAAAGAGCTTCCAATAAAAGAGGGGATTACTCCTGTTGCCTCCATTAAAATGCCTAAAAACAGTATTAAAAACTTAAATATTGGCGATACTGTCTCTTTACCATACATGGGGAATGGTCAGTTTGACGCTAAAATAAGTGATAAGCAAACACATAAGAATGGTAGTGTTACTGTTACAGGAAACTTAGTAGATTCAGACAAAGAGTATTCTGTTGTTCTTACCGAGGGTAAAAGCATGAGTTTTGGAACAATTACTACCCCAAATGGCTCTTTTGAAATTGAAACTAAAAATGGTGTGGGGTATGTCTATTCTACAGATGATATTGATAAAAAATTGATTGATTATAGTAAAAAAGACACCTTAGTTCCTACCGATGCTCATTCACATGAATAAATATCAAACTCTCTTTTTTAATTTTGTATCAGCTAAGAAGAAAATCTAAAAAAACTTAGCTATACTTTCAAAAAACAAGAATTTAAAATGAAAAAAATCCTACTTATACTCACTTTTATCACTCCCCTGCTTTTTGCTCAAGATAGTTACGATAACTATGAACCCCAAAACTTTTTTAGTTCCAAAGATACAAACTCTTTTTTTAATTCAGAAGCAGGAGAGCTTTTGAAAACAATTCTAGTAAATGGGAAAGAGTACTATATGGAACAAGATGGAGATTTGTTTGATGAAGATGTAGCAACCATTGATGATGAAATTTTCTCTGCCAAAAGGGAAAGGTTCTCTTTTGGAAGGTCTAAACGACTATTGGCTACAAAAGTCTATACTGAACATAAAAAAGCTTTTTACTCAGGCTGTGACTATAAAATCATAGAGAAAAAACTTATTCCAATTCATAAAACTTGTGGATTTCACTACAGAAAGAATAAAAACCGTTCGGAACGTATTGAGTGGGAACATATTGTTCCTGCTTGGCACTTTGGACATCAGTTACACTGTTGGCAGAATGGTGGGCGTATGACCTGTCGGCAGAACAATACAAAGTTTAAACAGATGGAAGCAGATATGCACAATCTTGTTCCTGCCATTGGAGAGATAAATGGAGACCGAAGTAACTTTAAATATGGAATGATAGAGGGCGAGAAGCGTGTTTATGGAAAGGTAGATATGGAGGTTGCCTTTTCTGATAAAAAGTCTGAACCAAGTTCAAAGGTTTATGGAGATATTGCTCGAACCTATTTTTATATGCGTGACCGTTATGGGCTTCAAATCTCTAGCCAACAAGAGAAAATGTTGATTGCATGGAATAACTTAGACCCTGTAGATGCTTGGGAGAAGAAAAGAAACAGACGTATAGAAGAGCTACAAGGCGATAACAATAGCTATGTATCTGATTATAAAAAGATAACACAACTAGGAAGCCCAAAAGAGATTGAAGATGAGAACCAAGAAAAAGGATTTGAAGAGACAAAAAAAGAACTCTCGAATAAATATGGTTATATTTTTGATAAATTCTTTAAACCTATTGGCGAAGCTCTTCTCTTTTTGGTCACACTTTATGTTCTATACCGACAACAACAGAAGAAAGAGCAAAAGAAAGAGTTAAAAAAGGTTATTCAAAAGAGTGAATCGGTCATGTTTATATCTAAAACTGGAGATATGGCAATTAGTTATAATGATGAAAATGAAGTAATAATAGAAGAGAGTGATAAAAATAGCCCCAAACAACAGTGGATTTTAAAAAAGGCTAACCAACAAAAAGAGTACTTTTTTATAGAGAATATCAAGACGAAACAGGTTATAGAAATTGAACATGCTGACACTAATGATGGAGCTAAAATTGTAGTTAATAAGAAAAAAAGAAGTAAAAATGACCATCAAGAGTGGAGCATTGAAACATCTAAAGATGAACCTTATATTTTCTTGGTTAATAGAGATGTCTTAACGGTTCTTGATATAAAATACAAAAAAGCTACCAATGGTGCAAAACTACAAAGCTTTCATAAAAAAACACGAAGTACAGATGACCAAGAGTGGAGAATAGAGAAATTGTAGGGTCGGTAATAACCGACCATTATTAGGGAGATTAAACATTATGATATTTGATAATATAGAGTCTATAGAAAATTTAAAAATAGAAGATAGATTAAAATTTTTAGGAGACAAAACGAAAGCCCCCTACTCTAAAAAAATATTTCGCTCAAACATGATGCTAAATCCTTTAAAATTAAAACATCTCAATAGAATAGATAATTTACCTGCTGATATGATTACTCTAAATTTAGAAGATGCCATTGCTCCAAGCCGTAAAAAAGAGGCGTTGTATAATATTGCTCTGTTTTTATCTCATCTTAAAGAGTCAAAAAGTTTTATTATTGTGCGAACCAACCCATTAAATGAAGGTGGTCGTGAAGAGATAGAGTTTTTAAATAAATTTGGGTTTGATGCTGTTCGCGTAGCTAAAGTAAAAGAACGCAAAGAGATTTTAGAAATAGATAAATTACTTAGCAGTGAAAAAGAGATTCATATTTCACTAGAGACTAAAGAGGCATTTCATGCTTTGGCAACTTTTGGGGGAATAAAACGATTTACAACTGCCAATATTGGAATATTGGATTTATTGACCTCGTTGGGACTTCCACAATCACTTGTAAAACACAATAACCCAACCATTCACTATATTCTTAGTAAATTTTTGGTTGATGCACACACAGCAGGATTAAATCCTATCTCTTTTATGTTTCAAGAGTACAACAATGTAGAAGCGTTCAGAGAGTGGTGTACGTTTGAGAAAAAGATGGGCTTTACTACCAAAGCCTGTATGGGTCCCATTCAAGTAAAGATTGCCAATGAAGTTTTTTTGGTAGATAATAAAGCATTTCTTCGAGCCAAACATATAAAAACAGTTTTTGAAGCCTCTGCGAAAAAGAATGAAAATGGGTTTATGGATGAGCAATATGGTTTTATTGATGAACCCATTTACAGAGATGCCCTATTGGTTTTAGAAAACTTTTAGGTTAGGAATGCCAATTAATAGCTCACTAATCAAATTTTGGATAAAATGATAGGAATTTTAATACTAGGTTATAACTATAATGCTAAAGATGATATTTGGTTCTAAAAATGACAGAATTGTAAAAGGTTATTTAAAAAGAGCAACAAAAATTAATAAACTAGAAGATCAATACGAAAAGCTCTCTGATGAAGAGCTAAAAACAGCGTTTAATGAACTGCGAACTGCTGTTAAAAATGAAGAAAAAACATTGGATGAGGTTCTAGATGACTCCTTTGCTATCACAAGAGAGGCATCTAAACGTGTTCTACATATGCGTCATTTTGATGTACAACTTGTGGGGGGAATGGTACTTCATGAGAACTCTATTGCCGAGATGAAAACAGGAGAAGGAAAAACACTTGTTGCTACTTTGGCTGTTGCGTTGAATGCAATGCTAGGAAAAGGGGTTCATATTGTTACGGTCAATGATTACCTTGCAAAAAGAGACTCCGATGACATGGGAGTCCTCTATAACTTTTTAGGTTACAGTGTAGGTTGTTTGACCGATGAAATCTATGACGAAGCAACAAAAAAAGCTCAATACGATTGTGACATTACTTATGGCACAAACAATGAGTATGGGTTTGACTATCTTCGTGATAACATGAAAACTCGTGCTGAAGAGAAGGTTCAACGTGAACACTTTTATGCCATTGTCGATGAAGTTGACTCTATTTTAATTGATGAGGCAAGAACACCATTGATTATCTCTGGACCTGTTCAAAGAGACCATACCCACTATGTTACAGCAAATGAAATTTCATTGCAAATGGAAAAAGGCGAAAAACCAGAACTTAAAGCTGGCGAAGATGAACCTGTATTAGAGTTTGATTTTTATGTAGATGAAAAAAATCGCCAAGTAATCATGACAGAACAAGGGCTAGAGAAAGCACAAGATTTATTTGAAGTTGAAAATCTTTACTCTTTAGAAAATGCCTCTTTGTCACACCACCTAGATCAAGCAATGAAAGCTCAATACATTTTTGTAAAAGATGTTGACTATGTTTCACAAAATGGCGAAATTGTTATTGTCGATGAGTTTACAGGTCGTTTGAGTGAAGGTCGTCGTTTTTCAGAAGGATTACACCAAGCCATTGAAGCAAAAGAGGGTGTAGAGGTCAAAGAAGAGTCTCAAACTTTAGCAGAGATTACCTACCAAAACTACTTTAGACTCTATAAAAAGCTAGCAGGTATGACAGGAACTGCACAAACAGAAGCTACTGAATTTGCAGAGATTTATAGACTAGAGGTGTTATCTATCCCTACTAACTTGCCAATTGGAAGAAAAGATTTAAACGACCTTATTTATAATACAGAGCGTGAAAAACTGGATGCTGTGTCTAAAAAAGTTCAAGAGCTTTATTCAAAAGGTCAACCTGTATTGATTGGTACGGCATCTATCGAAAAGTCTGAACTGGTTCATGAACGATTAAAAACAGCTAAAATTCCACACAATACACTTAATGCTAAAAACCATGCAAATGAAGCACAAATCATTATGGAAGCAGGTAAAAAAGGTGCTGTTACTGTTGCCACCAACATGGCAGGACGTGGGGTTGATATTAAAATTACCGATGAAATTAAAGACCTTGGTGGTCTCTATATTTTAGGAACAGAGCGTCACGAAAGTCGTCGTATTGATAATCAGTTACGTGGTCGTTCTGGTCGTCAAGGAGATGCAGGGGTTTCTCAATTTTATTTAAGTCTTGATGACAACCTACTCCGTATCTTTGGTGGAGAAAAAATTCGTAACATTATGAATAAACTTGGTGTTGAAGAGGGAGAGTTTATTGACTCTAAAATCGTAACCCGTTCTGTTGAAAAAGCTCAGAAAAAAGTGGAAAACATGCACTATGAATCACGAAAGCATATCTTAGAGTACGATGATATTGCAAGTGAACAGCGAAAAGTTATCTACAACTTTAGAAATCAGCTTCTGAATGAAGGCTTTGATATTGACTCTAAAATTGAAGAGAACAGAATGGCGTATGTTGATTACCTTTTAACTGAATGTGATATTTTTGATGGTGCATCAAACGAAGATTTCAATTTAGAAAAACTTTCAGGTATGCTTCAAGAAGAAGTAAACATTAAAATAGAAGAAGAGATTCTAAAAGGCAATGATTACGATGCCCTTCAAGAGCTGATTCTTTCTACATTAGTCAATACCTACGAAACAAAAATGGAGCCATTGACACCAGAGCAGAGAAGTGAAGTTCAAAGAATTTTATACCTACAAGTACTTGACCCACAATGGCGTGACCACCTCTATGAGATGGATGTACTCAAAACAGGTATTGGGCTTAGAGGCTACAACCAAAAAGACCCATTGACCGAGTACAAAAAAGAGAGTTACAACTTGTTCATGCAATTGGTTGACCGTATTAAATACGAAGCAATTAAAGTACTAACTTTAGTTCAATTTAACTTTGAAGACCCAGAACAAGAACAAGCAAAGATGGAAGCGATGCGTGATGAGTTAGCATCTGATTTAGAAAGTGCAAAAACCAATGAAGTAGTAGAAGCAGATTTTGAAGAGGGAACAACCCCAACAATTGAAAAAAAACCAAAACGAAATGACCCTTGTCCTTGTGGGTCGGGTAAAAAGTACAAACAGTGTTGTGGTGTAAGTGGACCTAAAAAAGGGCTATTGGCATAATGGCAACGCCTAAAAACAAGACGTTTATAAATAAGATAATTAAACATTATCTTAAATACGATAGAGATAACCCGTTTATCTTTATCTCTTCTCTGCTTGCTTTTTTTGGAATTGCAACGGGTGTTATGGTACTAATGCTCGCTATGGGTATGATGCACGGAACTCAAAAAGAGTGGCAAAAAAGCCTTTTTGTTATGAACTACCCTCTGACTATTATCCCCCTTAACTATGAAGCAACCAACGATAAGTTGGTTCAGGAACTCTCAACAGAATTTCCAAAATTAAAATTTAGCCCTTTTTATCAGACAGGTGTTTTTTCTAAGAGTAATACAGGAATAGAAGGTTTTATGCTCTACGGTGTAGATTTCAAACGAGAGATGCAAATCAACCCTGTTCTGAAAAAGGCTGAAGAGAATGCTCTAAATAACCAAAGTAAATTTAGACTTTTTGTTGGTAAAGCATTTTTAGAAAAAACATTTATGCAAAAAGGTCAAAAACTTACATTGAACTTTTCAAACCAACAAGCCATTGGATTTGGAAGTATGCCTATTCAAAAGCGTTTTGTTATTGATGCAACCTTTGATTCGGGCTTGAATAAATACGATGAAAAAATTCTATACACCACCCATCAAGCCTTTCATAAAATCTTAAAATATCCAAAGGGTGTCTATGATGGAATTCACATTCATTCAAATGATGCAATCAACGATATAAACAAGATTAATGCTTTTCTCAAAAAGATTGGAGAAGATAAAAATTTAAGAGTACAAGGGTGGTGGGAACAAAATGCTTCACTCTTTGCAGCAATGGAGATGGAAAAAGAGGCTCTATTTTTAGTGCTTCTACTTATTATTTTAATTGCTTCACTGAACATTATCTCTTCATTACTAATGACCGTAATGAGCCGAAGAGCCGAAGTTGCACTCATGAAAACCTTAGGTGCAACTTCTGTTGAAATACAGAGTATCTTTTTTAGATTAGGTACAATTATTGGTGTTTCAGGTATTGTAGTAGGAACTACCCTAGGTTTCATTGGCATATGGATTCTAACAACATTCCCGATTATCTCATTACCAAAAGAGGTTTATGGGTTTTCTAATCTTCCTATTGATTTAACCATGACGGATTTTTTCTCTATTATTATAGGTGCATTTGTTATTGTACTTGCCTCTTCACTCTATCCAGCCAAAAAAGCTGCTTCAACAGATCCTTTAACCGTACTACGAAACGAGTAGATGAATATTTTTACAAATATTCATCCATTCAAAAATTAAATAAAATTAACAATTATTAATTTTATTTTAAACAAAATCATCAAAAAAAAATATTATTAAACATTAACAACTTTAAGTATATAATAATTCTGATAAAGATTTTCAGACATACAACTTAAAGGAAAGAAAATGAAAAAAAATTATTCGTCACTAGTATGGGGGTTACTTCTTCCAATATCGTATATTAATGCAGAAGTATCCTTAGTTCCACCTAATGCAAAAGCAGGAGAGTGTTATGCTAAAGTTGTTATTCCTGCTAAATATAAAACTCTAGAAGAGAAGGTATTGGTTCAAGAAGCATCAGAAAAAGTATCCATTATTCCTGCTAAATATCAATGGATTGATGAAAAAGTAGAAATAACACCACAAAGTAAAAAACTTGTAGTTGTTCCAGCACATTATAAAAAAATAACTGAAAATATAGAAGTAAAACCAACCATACGGTCATGGCATAACAGTTTAAAAGTTCATTCAGCTCCTGTAAGTAAAGAGATTTTAGTTGCCGCAAAAATCAAAGGAGTCGATTTAAAAAATAGCATTCCAGGAACTTGTTTCAAAGAGTACTACACCGCAGAAAGATACAAAACCATAACTGAAAAAATTGTTGTTCAAGAAGAGAGAATAAAAAACCAAATTATTCCTGCAAAATATGAGATGGTTGAAAAAACAATAGAAGTCAAACCTGCCTCTAAAAAAACCATTACCGTTCCTGCAACGTATGAATATAAAGAAGATAAAATACTGGTCGAGAAAGCAAAAACGGTATGGAAAAAAGGGGTAAACCCAGCCCAAAAATTAAATGGTGCTACAGGAGAGATTATGTGTCTGGTAAAAATTCCTGCAAAATATAAAACCATTCAAAAAAAGATTGTTAAGACTCCTGCAAGTACAAAAATTGTAGAAGTTCCTGCTGTTACTCAAAGCATTAAAATTAAAAAGCTGATTACAGAAGCATCAAGCAAAAGCATCACGATTCCTGCAATTACTCAAAGTATTGAGAAAAAAGTACTCGACAAAAAATTTGAATTTTTATGGACTAAAGTAGGTAATGATATTGATAAAAAGTGGATTTATACAGGACATCAAATCTGTTTAATAGAGACACCTGCTCAACATAGAAAGATTATAAAAAACATATTGGATACAAATGCATCGGTCAAAGAGATTCTTATTGACCCAAGCTATAAAGTGATCAAAATTAAAAAACTGGTAGAAAAAGCCAAAGAGGTAAAAATACCTATTCAAGCTATCTACAAGATGTTAGCAAAAAGAGAGAAAGTATCTGATGCTCATCAAAGTTGGGAGAGAATTTTATGTCAAACAAACATGAACAAAAAGGTTATTATGAAAATTCAAAATGCCTTAAAAAAGAAAGATTATGAGATAGGTAAAATTGATGGTGTACTCGGAAGAGGAACACGTATGATTATAGATAAATACCAACGAGACAACTCATTGGCAACAGGTGGGATTACCTACGAAACACTTAAATCTCTTAAAGTAGAGTTATAATTGTTTAACATTAGACAAGGCATTGCCTTGTCACTACGATACCGTTATCCATCCCATAATTAAATAGAGTAGAAAAGAGACACCTGCAACAATTAAGGCATAGGGCATCTGTGTTCGTACATGTTCGATATGATCACAACCACTTGCCATAGATGAAATAATTGTGGTGTCTGATATGGGCGATACATGGTCTCCAAATATTCCACCAGAAATAACTGCTCCAATTATTAAGGGAATATGAATATCAAAAGTCGTACTAAGAGCCAAAGCAATAGGCATCATAATAGAAAATGTACCCCAACTTGTTCCTGTAGAAAAAGAGGTTAAGGCAGATACAATAAAAATAAGAGCAGGAATAAGCATAGGTGGGATATTACCATTCATTATTTCAGCTAGATAATTGGCTGTACCCAAAAGTTTAATGACATCTCCAATCAGAAATGCCAAGAGCAAAATCAGTACAATAGGTATCATATCTGAAATACCTGCATAGAGTGATTTGAAATACTCTTTATGTTTTAAGTGTCCACCAACGACATAATAAAAATAGATAAAACCCAATGTAGCAATAACCGAATAAAATACTGATGTAGACCCAGAACCATTCAAAATATCTCCATTGCCTGTATAATAGAGTGAAAGAGGAACCATTAAAACTAAAACAACAAGAGGAAGTACCATTAAAAGTGGTGATTTATCTGAAAAGTAATCCACCTCTTTTTTTAAATCAAAGCTATGAGGTCGAGCATTTTTCATTGGTCCAATATTAATATCAAAGAGAATAACGAATAGAACAAAAAGAACCATCAACCACGAGTAGAAATTAAAAATAATGGACTCTATCAATAAAACAACACCATTTCCTTCAATAACAGAGGAATCAATGGCTGTAACAATCAATCCCAATAACAAAGCACCCCACGCATTAAAAGGGATTAAAGCACAAATAGGTGCAGAGGTAGAATCACAAACAAACGCCAATTTCTCTCGGCTAACCCCATTTTTATCACAAAGTGGACGTGCGACAGTCCCTGCTACCAATGCTGTAATAGAAGACTCTATAAAAATAACCACCCCTAAAAAATACGCCAATAACAGTGAGCCTTTTTTAGAATCCAATTTCTTGTGTTTTTTATTTAGATAACTAATAAAACCTTTTACACCCCCTACATCAATTATCAGCTTAATAATTGCTCCAACCAACAAAGCAAACAGTGCTGTTTTAGTAATCCACCCCTCTGCAAAAAGTCCTACAAATGCATCGAGTAAAGCAATAATGGAGGCGAAAGGATTAAAACTATGCAAGACCAATTCTGCTAAAAAAATTCCTGATAGTAAAGAGACCACAACATCTTTGGTTATAATTGCCATAATGATGATAAAGAGTGGGATAAGAACGGATAAAATACCCAAATGTTCCATGATTTTTCCTCATATTAAAATAAAAAGGATTATAACATATATGAAAACATTAACTCTACTTACTTTAGGTACTCTTCTGTTTACAGCGTGTCAAGCTACAGGGTTAGCTGTTGCTCCTGACCCAACCTATATTATAAAAGAGGTTGAACAGAACAATAAACTTACAAAAATTACTATTCCTAGAACAACTAGCCAAATTATTAAAGTTACCACCAAAGATTGGAATACAAAAGATGGCAAACTTCAACGTTATGAAAAAAACAAAAATGGAGATTGGATTAAAGTTGGAAAATCTATAGATATAGTTTTAGGTCGTAATGGTCTGGGTTGGGGATTGGGATTACACACCACTCCAAAAGATGCAAAATATGTTAAAAAAGAGGGAGATGGTAAATCCCCTGCTGGTCTGTTTGCTTTGGGCAATGGTTTTGGATATAAAAATTTTAAAATCAACTTTCCCTATGAAGTATATCAACGAACAGACCACTGTGTAGATGATAGTAAATCTGAATTTTATAATACAATTATTGATAGCAAACATGTAAAAAAAGATTATAAAAGCTTTGAACACATGAAACTCAAAAATAATTTTTATCAGTATGGAATTACTGTTAAACATAATCCAAACAATATAGCCCAAGCAGGTTCATGTATTTTTGTTCATATCAAAAGTACTACAGGGAAAGGAACAGCAGGATGTACAGCCATGAAAGAGAGTGAAATAACAACTATTTTGAAGTGGTTGGATGCTGATAAAAACCCGTTGTTACTGCAATTACCACTAGAAGAGTTAAATAAAAAATAACTCTTTGGCTACAACTTTTTGGGTTGTAGTGATTTTTTAATCTATCTTGGTTTCAAGAGCAGAACAGAGTTTTTTTGGATTTGTTCATCTATTATAAGGTTTAGTGTAGCCACATCATTTTTGATTTTCAAAAAAGTCCTAAAAAAGATATTTTAGGCATTGTCTTTTACATGGGAGAGACGGGTTTAGAGATAGATAAGAGAAACTTTGCTGTTCCTTTTGGGATGTTTTTTTAAAGGGGATATTCTGTTAAAAGTAGTTTTTCAACGCTATCCCTTAGTCTCGTCTTAGATAGTTATTAGAGACAATTTCACTTTCAATCAATTTCTGATATACTCTATTAAACTACTTATAGGTTTAAAGAATGAATTATAACTTTGAATGGGATAAATATAAAGCCCGTACAAATCTCTCGAAACATAAAATTAGTTTTGAGAATGCAACTTCTGTTTTTAGAGATGAAAATGCAATCTCTATTTCAGATGAAGAGCATAGTGATGAAGAAGAGCGTTGGTTAACAATTGGAATAGATGAAGTTACTCGAACTTTAGTAGTCATTCATACTTATATTTCAATTGATGACAACAACTGTAATATTAGGATAATTAGTACAAGAAAAGCAACTAAAAAAGAGCAACAAATTTACAAAAAAGGATAGAAAATGAAAGAAGAGTACGATTTTTCAAATGGAGAACGAGGAAAGTTCTATAATAAAAATGCTACATTTAACCTACCTGTCTATCTTGACCCAGAGATAGAGAGTTTTATTGCAAAATTAGCAAAAGAGCAGAAAAAAAATATGAGTGAGATTGTAAATGCTCTGCTTTTTAGAGATAAGGAACTAATTGAGTTTATGCGTTTATCAAGTTAAAGCTTCTACTCGCTACCAATCTATGATTAAATAGTGTATGTGCGTTCATAGCCTAAATATCTCATAAGCATTACTCATGTGAACCTCACTCTCCCAAATCATAGATTATGGAAGAGGCTTCACTTGTCATGAATACGAGATAAAAGAAGCAAAACTTAGCAGAACCAAGTAACCTCTTTTAACTTAATTAACGAAGACAAGGAACGGCTGATTCTGCCTACAAACCAAGGAACTTTTGCCTTAATTTGCAACCTTGAATTCTAAGACAAGGGTTTTATTGCTGTTAATGTTTTATCTGTCTACAGCTTTTAATCTAATCAGAACCACATACATTAAGATGTTAAAGAACTTGTAAATAACTAATTAAGTCTTTTTCTCTTATTTCAAGACAGTGCTTAATTATCAGTTATTATATGTTTTTTTATATTATAAAACACTTATTTTTTCTCTAACCTCTCCTAAATCGGAGATTATGGAAGAGGATTGCGAGAAAATTTTTGTTCAATTTAAAGAGAAGAGGAATGTTTAAAGTAGCCTGTCCCCTTTATTCGCTGTCCCCTTTATTCGAGAATAGCCGTCCAAATAAGCCAAAGAGATAATAGAATTTCTCTCTTTTTTGCTCTTTACATCTATAAAATGCTCCTCCAATGATTTTGATTTACTAAGTATAATCATATTTTCT
>Ga0256826_1000971_pt1 | contig 17817 bp, 15 predicted proteins | sample CV79metaG_FD_185975 | JGI IMG/M metagenome (GOLD analysis project Ga0256826, IMG submission 185975) | Hydrothermal vent microbial communities from East Pacific Rise, Pacific Ocean - CV79 | ecosystem: Environmental > Aquatic > Marine > Hydrothermal vents | place: Pacific Ocean: East Pacific Rise...
TCTCAACCTGTATTTGGTTTGGCTTATGGTCAAGTAGCTGTTTTTTATGAGGGTAACAGGGTTATTGGTTCAGGGATTATCTGTTAAAAAGTTCTTTAACCTGTCGTCCAGTTTTGATTCATATTCATGGGTATGGCATCTTTTTTGTTAGGGTAAGGCTCCTCTTTTTCTATAGAGTTACTATGGTTATTTTCTATTGTAGAAGAGTCTGTAATTGAAGAGGAGTTGTAAAAATATAAACCCAAGGCAATAGAGAGTACAAAGAGAAATCCTCCTATAAAATGCTTAATGGGATAACCTCTTTTTTCAATATCTATTGTGGCAATACTAATATTGTCTCCCTCTTTTCCACCACGATATTTTGCCATGCTCAGAAGTTTTTTAGAGGAGAGTTCCACTGAATGTTCTGAAAAGAGTTCTTTATATAGCTCTTCATCGTTTATCATTGCCCAAAGTCCATCTGAAGCCAACATTATTCGATACTCTTTATCTCTATTGAGCTTATATTCTCCAAAGGTAAGGGTATCGGTTGAATTTACTCCTATAGATTTGGTTAAAACATTTTGTTGAGGGTGTGTGGCTATCTCCTCTTCTTTTATCTGATTGTTTTTAAATAGCATTTCAGGTAAAGAGTCATCTCTGGTTCTAAAAAGTAGTTTACCCTTTTTTTCAAAAATATAGAGTCTACTATCTCCTATATAGGCGTAGTATAAAATATTATCTTTTATTAGTGCAAAGACAACTGTTGTATTGGGATCAATATTTCTACCTTTAGATAAGATTTTTAATCTCTCTTTGGTCTCTTCTACAATGGCAGAAAAAAAGGCATTTGGATTTTGAGCCTCTCTATTGTTTAATAAAAAATGGTTCTCTGCAATATTTAGAAGGGTTGCTGAAGCTAAAGCACCACCTTGGTGTCCACCCATACCGTCTGCTACAACCATAAAAACTTGTTTTTCTAAAGTAAAAATAGACAAACTGTCTTGTTGCTCGGTTCTTCCACCAATATCTTGTAAAAATGTATAATTATTCATCTTATGAACTTTTCAAACTATTATTGTATCGTTGAGCATCTTTTAAAATGGATGCCAAGGTTGCTTTTGACTCTTTTATATTGCTACTATTTATAGAATCTGATAAGTTTTTTATTTTATTTGCAAGAGCCACTTTTATCTCTCTATTTTTTTCTATATCTTCATTATATGCTTTTGCAAATCGTTCTTTGGCTATATTCTCTTTATATGCTTTTGCATATTTCTCTTTGGACGTGTTCTCATTGTATGCTTTTGCATATTTCTCATTAGAGGTGTTCTCATTATATGCTTTAGCGTATTTTTCATTGGATGTATTCTCTATATACGCTCTAGCATATTTTTCATTTGATAAATCATCTTTTGTAAGTAATTCATTTTTTGTAAACTCTGCATCCTCTAAATCAAAGAAGGTTGATTTATTTAATATATCCATATTCAGTTTTTTTAACTTTTGTTTTAATTTTACTATTGTTATTGCAGATGTATTTGAACTATTGTTATTCATTTTTTGAACCAGTTGATTAATAGCTGTTAAGTCACCATCAACAGTTTTAATCTCTTGGTCAAGTTGGTTAATAACCCCTTTTTTGTTGGTAACTTTTGCAATAAGTCGCTGAAAATTATTAAAAAGTCTGTTTCTCTCTAATGTTTTCTCATCCAGTTTAAGGGTAAGCTCTTGAATATTTAGATCATAATTACACATTAAAGCATTCATTAACCCCTCGTGTGCCTCTTTGCCTACACATTTTTTACTGGCACAACCCGTTGATAGAATAGAAAATCCTACTATTGAAGTAATTATTATTAATTCTATTTTCATATTATATATCTCCTTATTTTATTAATTTATAACCCTAATGACCTCATTCTTTTTAAGTAAATTACAGCTTTTCTTGAGCCATGTTTTTTTGCTCTGCTTAGCCATTTTTTTGACTCTTTTATATTGTGTTGTTTAAAAAACATCTTTCCCAATTCAAACTCTGCTAAATGGTAACCACTCTTTGCCGATTTTTTTAACCATTTACGTTTCTCTTTCTTATTCTTTGATAATTTTGCTACTTGATATTGGGCTTTTGCACTGTTTTTATTGGCAACTTTTTTAAACCATTTTATTGCTTTTATTCTATTTTTATTCTCATAAAAACATACAGCCAAATCGTATTGAATATCTTTTTTTGTATAGGTTTGAGCATACTCTTCAAAATCATTCAGATGGCTATAGGTGTGCATTTTACAACTTAAGACACCTAACCGATATTTGGCAGTAGTATTGCCTGACTCTTTGGCTTTGTTATACCACTCTATTGCTTTTTTATTATTATTTTTTTTCTCTTCATAGATTACGCCCAATTTATACATCGCCAAAGCGTTATCCTCTTCACTTGCTTTTTCAAATGCTTTAATGGCTTGGGAAATATTATTGCTTTTTAAACATTGAATACCTTTTTCATAAAAATCTTCATCTGCAAAACTATAATAATTAAATAAAATAAAGTAAGATATTAATAAAAGAAACTTTTTCATATTCGACTCCTATCTGTTTAAGTTTTCGATATACTTTCTGGTTTTAGCATCATTATAACCAAGTTCTGTTCTAAGCAATATATAGAGGCTTGATTTGGCTTCATTGTAACCCATTTTTGCAGACTCTTCAAACCATTTTTGTGCTTCTTTGAGATTCCCTTGTTTTTTAAAACATAATCCCACATCATATTTAACCTCTTTTCTTGAGCCTTTGGCATACTCTAGCATCTCTTTGTTATTGTTAAAGCGTCTAAAGTTTCCTTTTTGGCAATAGAGAAGACTCAATGGATATTGTGCTTTAATATTTCCCAACTCTTCTGCTTTTTCATACCATTTAATGGCACTTTTGGGTTTTTTTAACGTTAATTCATAAATTGTTCCAAGTTCAAAGGCTGCTGTGGCATCTCCCTCTTTATAAGCTTTGGTGTAGTACTCAATGGCTTTTTTTATATTGCCTTGACTTTTTGCCAATTGGGCTTTTTTGATGTAATCAATCTCCTCTTCATCTGTTACAGTTGGTATTGTTGGAATATCTGTTGATGGGGGAGTTGATTCTGTTATTGGCGATGGCTCTTTTGTTAAATTGGTTGTTTTTGTGATGGGTGTTGGTGGGCTTATTGGTAGGTTATTACTCTTATTAAGATAAAAATATCCTCCACCCACACCAAGTAGGGTTATAACTCCTAAAGAGGTCATGAGATAACTTTTTTTGTTGGGTTTCTTCTTTTTTTCTTTGAATAAAGCAATTAACTCATCAATATTTTGTGGTCTATTAATGGCTTCTATCTCTAAAGCTTTTTTGACAGCATTAATAAAGGTTTCTGTAAATCTACCATCATCAGGAAAGGTTAAAAGAGAACTCTTTTTACTGTGCATTGCTTCAAAACGTTTAATAGCAGATGGAAGAAGTTGTGTATCGGTAATTCCATTAATCAGTGCATATATCATCATTCCAATAGCATATATATCAGTATATGGTCCCTCTTTACTTTGGGTATGTTGCTCTAGTGCAGCATAACCCTCTGTATAGACAGCTGTCATCTTTTTAAATCGTTGATTTAGTTCATTTCTTGCTGTCCCAAAGTCAATTAAAATGGGTTGTTTCTCTTCTGTAATTAAGACATTTGCTAATTTAATATCTCGATGTAAAATATTATATTTATGGATATGTTTGACACCTTCTAAAAAAGGGTAGAGAATATCTTCTATCTCTTTTTGGCTCATTGGGTGATTATCTTGAAGGTAGCACTCTAAATCAACCCCTTTGGCATAAGACATAACAAAATAGACGGTTCCATTCTCTTCAAAAAGGTTTTTTACATCAATAACATTGGGATGTTTTGGTAAGTTTGCAATGGTTTGCGCCTCTTTTTTAAAAGCATCATAACCCCATTTAAAGTTGTCTTTATGCTCTTTTGATGCGGTGGGAACAATTGTCATATTGGCATCACGATTGGCATAGGTACGAGGAAAATACTCTTTAATTGCAACTTTTGATTTTAGTCCAACATCATACCCTAAATAGGTGATTCCAAAACCACCAGGGTCTCCAAGTTGATCTAATATCTCATAATTACCATTATTAAGTTTAATGGATGGTTTTAATCCTATATTATCTGAATAGTTGTATTCATCTATATTTTCTATCTTTTTGGTTGCCAATTTTTTCTCTCCTCTTAATCTGTTTTAGAAGAACTCATCCTCATCTAAATCATCGTTTATTTCACTCTCTTTATTTTGTTTCTCTGTATCTTCATTACTCTTCTCGTTATTCTTTTCTTTTTCTATCTCTTCCTCTCTCTCCTCTTTATATATAACCTCTTGTTCTTGAATAATTGGTTGTTCGATGATTGATTGGTGGATGTCAAATTTAAAACTATTGTCAAAATGAGCATAAGCGAAGATGGGCTTCTCTGTCTCTATAATATTTTTTACAATATGGTGCATTTTTTTATGCTCTTTTAGGTTTTGATACTCTGCCTCTTTTTTTATGCTAACAACAAACGAGAGGTTTTTATTAACTGTAATTAAATCATCTTCAACTGTCTCTCTCTCTTTAATTTCAATCTCAATGTCGGTTAAAAGTTTAACCATCTCTATCAGGTATCTTTTTGTTCCTTTTAGATTATAGAGGTCTGTCAACCTATAGAGAACTCTTTTTCTATTTTCCAATTTTATCTCATCAGAGAAGGAGATATTAAACCACTCTCCCAGCCATGAAACAAGCTCATCAGGAGTTTTTTCTGGAATGAAAAGTTCTTCAACTCTATCTATTGTTTCTGTATGTTTGAACATGGTAAGTTGAAAACCATATAGAAACTCTTTTAATTGAGTGTTTTTATAAACGAGAGGTAGGTAATCTGCCCATGATTTTTCAAATATTGTTAAAACAATACCCTCTTTTTTCTCATATATATTGCTTAAAGTAAGGTTCTCTTCTCCATTTTCTGGTTCAATAAATTTTATATCATAGAGGCTATAGTTATAAACTTCTAACAATCTTACTATGTTGTAGTAGGGCAGAGAGAACCCTTCATTTAAAAGAGATTTAATATAAACAACGACATCTGAATTCTCTTGTAGTGTTTGCATTTTTAATCCTCTATTTCAAAGCTTTGTAGTTGAATAATACTACTTTCATCCCGAATCTCTACTCTATTTGCACTGTTTGGTTCAATTTCATCACTTCTCCAGATTTTAATCTTTTGGTAATAGTAGTTAAATGAAACAGTATGCAATATTTTATATAAGTCTGCTTCTGATATGGTTACTTTTCCCATGGGAAAGGCTTTTGTAACATCAAAATATTTTTCTGCTGAATCTTTTAATTTGCTCTTCATCACATCATCTAGCTGTACACTCTCTACTGTTGAGACCAGTTTAACTTTAATATTGATTTTAACAATTTCAGGTAGAGAAACCTTTGGTAAAATTGTAATTAATCCCATCTCTTTAAGACGATTTTCTAATTGACCAAGTAGTAAGTTCTCTTTCATTGAACTTTTTTCTAAAATATCTTTTGTCACTACAAAAATTTTAATACTATTTTCTTGATTGTCTGTTGCAATTGCTTTAGCTTTTAAAATATAAGGTGAAAAATCTATAGAGGCGTTTTCATAATCTTTTGCTGTTACAACTCTATTTTTAATTCGAAGTATCTGTGGTGCTCTTTGAATTAGATTATCAAGTGTCTCTGCATTGGTTCCTCCTGTTGCAGGAGTTATATTTGTAGCCGATTGAACAGAGGGTATGGTTGAACTAAGTAGAAGCTGTTCTTTTCCCACATTGCCATCTTCTCCAAAAGAGATTATATACTCCTTTGCATAGATACCTTTTTTAGGATTAGGAATTTTACCATACTTGTTGTCTCCAAAAAGAATTTCTGCATTGAGTCCATTAAATTTATAGACTTTATCTTCTCCATTATAATCAATAAAGCGTTTCTCTTTAGCAATGGGGTAATAGGTTTCATCATCGATAGAGATAACTGGTGGAGAGACAATATTTTTATTGTTTAGTTTAAATTTCATCGAAGGAATTCCAATAGATGTTCCAATAAATTCATTCTTTATTGTCTCTTGTTGATAGACAACAGTACTGTTTTGTAAAATTCTACCTACTCTATAAGGAAAGTTAAACTCTTTTCTCTCTTGAGTGAAGTTGATTCTAATCCACATACCTTGAAAATCAAATAAAGAGACCAATTTTATATCAGAAGTGATTTTAAATCGCATATCACCACTCTTTTTTAATCCTTTTGTTTCATCAATAATAACTTCTAACTCTTCCCATCTATCCTTATTTAGAATCTCCCATTTATAATTTAATTTTTTCTCTTCTATCTCTTGGGCTTGAATATTAAAAAAAAGATCTAAGTATGGATTTTCATTATGGATGTAACTGTCAAAACCAAAGTATAAAGAGGTATCATCTTCGATTTTTTCAGATAAAAAACTTTTTTTGGAGTTGTCTTTATCTTTATCTGAGAAATCAATTTCTCTAATGAATGTCTCATTATTAAAAATATAACATTTCTCAATAATCTCTTTTTTTTCAGAGTAGCTGATTCTAATGTCATCAAAATATGGACTTTCTACTTCAATATTAAATGGATTTATTGGGGTTGTTCCTACCTCTTGAAGTGCTTTTAAGTACTCCTCTTCTCTTCTTTTTTCCTCTTTTGTATAATCTTCTTCAACAACTCTTGCTCTAATCGCATAAATCTCTTCACCGTTAATGTTGGCTTTTTGTATATTTTTAGGAACTTCAAATTTTATAGTACCACTATCTCTTAGATGGTTAACGGTGTTACTCTTTAAAGGTAGTAGTATCCAATCATTTTTATCAATAGGATATTCCCATTCAACTTTTAAGAAAGTGCTACTGGATTGCTCTCTTTTAAAATTAAAGGTAAGCTCTTCACCTTTCTTAGAAAGAAGATTATCTGTAATTAAAAAGGTATCCTCTTTTTTCGGTGTTTTTCCAAAAGGGTGAATTTTACTGTTTAAATCTATAGGTGCGTAATTATGAAAAAGTTGATGAGGTTTAATTCCACTCTTTGCACTCTCTGATTTTTTATATATCTCATAAATTTTAATCTCTTCATTTTTTAACCAAGGGTAATCTTCGGTATTAATTCTGGCACGAATATAATACTTCTCTTTATCTAGAATCTCCTCTTTTATTGATGGTTGTAAATCTAAGTTAAGCCCTTGAAGTGTTACAAAAAAGTGTTCAGCATTCTCTTGTCGATACTCTTTTTTTAGTTCTTGAGATGTCTCTACTGTTTTAAGCTCTTTCCATATTTCACCATTGAAATATTCCCATTCAATGTTTTGAAACCACTCACTGTCAATCTCTTGGCTTCTCTTTATATGAATGGTAAAGATTAATGTTACAATATTTTGACTTTTTAACATTTCAAATTTAGAGTCTTGAAGATAAATAATGCTCTCATCTTGTAGATATTCAGTAATTTCAAATGGTTTGAAAGCTTTGGTTGGTTGATGATTGTTAAAATGGTACTGTTTTTTCTCTCTATTGTATGTTTTTGAGATGATTTTTTTGAGAATGCTATTGGATATATAACTTTCACGAATAGTTTCAAATATTAAAGGTTTATCATCTATCTCTTTATCTTTTGCGATAAATTGTGTCCCTTTGGGTACTATTTTAGTTGTTTTATTCTCTCTACCTTGTTCAAAATTTTCTATTAAAGAGAATTGAACTCTTGAAACAGCAGGAGAGATAAAATTGGCATTAATTCCTAGCATATCTAAGAATGCCATATAGTTTTTATGGGGAACGCGATTAAAACGATACTGCAACATCTCTGTCATTGATGCAAAAAGCTCTACCAGTGCAATTCCAGGATCACTGGCATTATGGTTTGTCCAGCTTGGACAGTGTTTCACAATATTTTTTATTGCCTCTTCTCTTATATCTTCATAGCTTCTATCATCAAGCTTTAAACTATTTATCATTTGAAAAGTCTCCTAACTTTACGCATATTCTGTAAGGTAAAATGGATAAACTAAATTATAGAAAGAGTTGGTGTCTTTAATTTGATAATCAATATGAATATTTATAGCCGTCTCTGTTGTGGTTAAAACATCCACTTGGTTAAGAATAATTCTATGTTCCCATTTTCGTAGTGCCTCTGTTACATAAAAAATTGCTAAATTATGTGTGTCTATGGTATTTGGTGCAAAAAGAAGTTGATGAATACGACAACCAAAGTCAGGTCGCATCAGACGCTCTCCTAGTTTAGTAGATAATATAATAATTATAGACTCTTTAATATTCTCTTCATAAGAGGAGCTTTCAATTTGATTGTACTGATTAATATGTAGAGGAAATGCTACCCCTTTGCCTAGAAAATTATTATCCATAAGTATATAACCTTTAGTTATGATTTTTTAATTAAAATAAATTAAAAAATATTTTTTAATATTTGTATAATAAAGTAACTATTATATATCAAATGTAATAAAAAAAAGGTAAAATAGAGCTTATCTTTAGGGACTTTATGCTTAAAGAAAAGAGTTTATATAAAAACATTTTTATTTATTTATTCTTTATAAAATAAATGTTAAGATGTTATTTTAAACTTAATATTGTTTTTTAAAAGGATTTATCATCACTTATAATAATAAAAAGTTAACACTAACAACCATCTACAAAAATAACGACAAAGCCAAACTCTTTAACTTCTTAGTGGATTTTCATGATTCCCATTTTATGAGCTTAGTTGCTGGATTAGGGCATGGTATTATTATAAATAGTGAGGGGAATCTCTCTCCTAATGTTGAGCTAAACAGTTCAAGTAAAAAAAATGTAACCATCTCTTTTGAAAAAGGTACTTTTATTGATAAAGCTGGAAATCTTATTGTTGTTCCTCAAAAAATCAGTCAATCTTTTAATATTAATGAATATAAAGAGGTGTTTTTTTATATTAAGGGAAAAAAAGAGACTCTTCAGTCTGAAAAACAGGGAAATTTTCTTTTTGAAGAGGATGTTTTTGGTTATGAAATAGAGGTTACCAAAGAAGCAAAAAAAAATATAACTGAATATATTGAACTTTGTAGAATCTCTATTGATGGAGAGAGTGATAAAATAACACATCCTATTAATCCTTTTAATCCTCAAAAAAATGAGATAGATATTCGCTTTGTCCCCAGAATTTTAAATAATAACTCTCTTAATCCTACAGTATTAATTTTAATCTCTCACTATTTAACTGAATATGCCAATTTCTTTACCGAATTATCTTCTAAATTAAAATCATTTGGTGCCTCTATAGTTGCTTCAATTGCATATCAATCTGTAACAAAATTAAGCACCTCTAATAGCTTTTCTCCATTTGAAATTTATCGTTTAATCGAGCAGTTAATCTCTACAACAAATCTTTTTAAAAATGAGATGAAAGATAAAATTGAAGAGGGTACAAATCATGAATTTATATATGCACTAGAGCGTTTAACCGATATTTTTAGTGGAAAAGACACAACTCCCTATAGTGTAAAATTTTATGATATTGATTTAAACGAAGGCAACGATAGAGAGAATTTTTGGGAAAATATATTTTCTCATATTAAAGATATTTCAGACTCTAATGATGAGTGGAAATTTATTGTTGAGCATAAAGAGCGTGTTGAGGTAAAAAAAGAGTATCTGTTGGTTGGAAGAGTGGGTGGAGACAATTTAGATATAGAGATAGACAATGATTATATATCAGGGAATCATTTAAGAATTACAAAAAATGATATTGATCCAACGCTTTTAGATATAGAAGATATAGGAAGTTCAAATGGAACTTTTTTTCAGGGAATTCGTTATGAGAAGTATCGAAAAGTGACCATTCAACGCAATGAGAAGATAGAACTTTATGATTATGAGTTTGATTTATACAATAATCCAATTGTTCAAGAGTTTTTAAACAGTAATTAAATGTAAAAAGGGGAAGAGATGGCAACAAAAAAATATTCTGATAATCAAGGTAAAACAGGAAAAATTGGTGGAAATTTAGAAGTTATTGTAGGTAGAGTAGGTTCTCCAAATTTAGATGTAGAAATTAATAATGAGATGGTTTCAGGAAGACATCTTAAGTTAATAAAAATGGGTTCAATGGTAATTATTGAAGATCTTGGTTCTACAAATGGAACAACAGTAGATGGTGTTCCTTTGCAACAAGGTGAGCAGAAGCCTATCTCTTTTAATACTAATGTTGTTTTGGCTCAAAGTGAGAAATTGGATTTTAATCATCCTCTTATTAGACCACTATTTGAAGGGATTGTATCCTCTCCTTCAGATGGTACAAGTGTACATAAACCCAATAATGCAGGAACAACGATTCATTCAACTCCCTCTGCCATTCCACATCATCAAGATAGAGGAGAAAAGATTCGACCTCCTCATAGATATGATAAATTTTATCCCCCTTCATACAACTTAGAAGAGGAGAAAGAGTGTCAAGGAGAGAGAGAAGCGATTATTATTAGAATTTTTTCTAAAGACAGTAGTAAATTAAGGGTGATTGTCTTTGGTGCAGAGAGTGAAGATCTTATTTTTAATGAAGAACACTCTTTTACCTCCTCTTTAGATAATCTAAGAGATGCTGATGAGAAACGAAAGTTTTTCAAAAATGAGATTCAAAATTTTCTACATATTCATAAAAAACGCTACTGTCGTGAAGAGATATGGCATCATGTTTTAACCAGTGATGGAAAATATAAGGATGGTGGTTATTATAAACTGGTTAGTGAAAAATTTGAAAATAGATTGAGAACAAAAGTTTATATTAATGACAAGCACTATAAACGTTCAAATGAAGAGGAGAAACTTGAATTTGAAGATGCAGAGCTTATTGATATTCGTGCAAAAGAGGTTCACTCTCATTTAGCAGAAGAGTATGCCGAGCTTGAGAAAGAGGTTAAGTTTCCAGTTACTATAGGATGGTTAAATGCAATTTTAAAACGGTTGCCATTTTATAAAAGTAATCCAATGAATGCCTTTTACCTCTTCTCTTTTCTAATTGTTTTTATCTTTTGGTTGCTTATCTGTATGTCAGGTAAATATATGGGACCACAACTTCCAAAAGAGGGTAAAAAATTGAAAACCAAAGATAGTATTGCAATTTTTTACTATGGTTCAATAGAAGAGCCACTCTGTGGGAATTTAGCAGATAAATGTTTGGCTAAAAGAGACGCTCCAAAATTTCAAAAGAAGTTTTGTAAACCATACTGTTTTCATGATGTTATGGGAGAAGAGGTATGTAACGAATTAGGAATTTCAAGAATAGAGCATGTTGCTTCGGCAGACTATTTGGTTGTTGCTCCTAACTCTGTACTTGGAGCAAATAGTGGACCTAAAGCTATTGTTTTTATAAATAATACCAATCAAGATATTGATGTGACCTTAAAAAGTATTCAAGTTGCTGATGAGCCGTATGAAGGGATTATTGAATCAATTAATGGAAAAAATTTCTTTAAATTGTATGCAAATGAGAAGGCATATAATTATGAAATAGCCTACAATAGTAGTTTTACAAAACAGTTAGAGAAAGGGGAACATCAAGCGACCGTCACATTTGAGATGAAGCTTAAAAATAAAGAACCCCAAAATGTAATTGTTAATATTGATATTGAGATTTGATATGAAACGAATAGTAATAGCCCTATTAATTACAGAGATAGTTGTTGCACAAAATATAAAAATATCGGTTGAGAAACGTTTTGTACCTTTTGTAAAAAGTTTAAACAAGCAAGGTCTAACTTTTGATATTCAAGATAAAAATAGCTCTTTAGAAGCATTTGAAGATATTAAAAATAGTAAAGTCTCCTTTGCCATTGTTAGAGGAGATATTTTAGCTGATAACATGGAGGGAAAAAATTATTTTAAAAATGAAAGTTTTCAAGGTTTCAGAATTGTTTCTAAATTAAAAGAGAAGCATTCTAGTTTTTTATATTTAATTTCAAAAAATAGTAAAAATAATGCTTATGAAGTATTAAACCCTGAGAGTAAAACAGGTAAAGTAAAAAAAATTTCAATAGGATATTTAAAAGATTTATCAATTATCTATCTTGCTGATATTGCGAGAAGTGTAGACTCCTCTTATCGTTTTCACTATCGTTCATTTTCTCCTAAAGAGTCTTTAAAAAAACTTCAAGATGGAGCGTTGGATGCCTGTTACCTCTTTACCTCTCCTCAATTTGCTTCTAATGCACAACAAGCAGGTTTTTCTATTTCAAATATTGAAAAGCCTGTTAAGATAAAAGATGAAAATTTTGCAATAAAAATTAAAGAACAGAAATCATTTGTACCTTTAAATCATGCGATTCGTGTTGATAATTACTTAATTGCATCCTCTACAGTCTCTGATATTGCTTTAAAACCAATGGTTTCAACCTTGAAAAAGAGTGGGAATTTAGGGACAAATATAAAGCCAGAGATGGGACAAGTTGATTTACGTGTCGCTTCATTATCGGTTAAAATAGAGCAAGAAGAGGCTAAGGCTAATGCAGAAAAAGAGAAAAAAGAGGAGGAGTGTAAAGATAGTTTAGAGAAATCAGAAGAGCTGTTTGCACAACAATCCTTTCTTAAATCGTATACAAAAAATGCAATGGATAAGATAAAAAGATTGCTTTTAACGATAAAAGAATCTCCTGATTTAAAAAGCTTTTTACCCAGAGTAACCCTTTTACGACAAGAGGTTAAAGAGAATAGCAAAGAGGCAAGTTTACTTGTGAAAAATGTGCAAAATGCTAAAATAAATTGTGATGCGACTCAAGTTACTATCAATATTACTAATTTAAAAACAAAGATAGATTCAGTTAAAGGCACAAGAAAAGAGTTGGCGATGATTGATAGTGAAATCTTATTAAAAGGAGAGATGAACGAGAAAGAGTTAGAAGCAAAGCAGGAGCAAGAGGAGAAAATTTTAGAACAAGAACAGAGACAACTACAGTTTGAATTAGAGAAAGAGGCACGAGCAAGAGCCGAAGCACTCGAAGATAAAGCTGTTGAAAAATTGGAAGAAGAGGCAAAAGCACAAGTTGAAGAGGCGAGTAAAGGCTTTTTTGAGAAATTATTTAATTAAAAGAGAAGTTGAAACTTTTCTTTGATATTATTTTAAGTAATTAAGTAGAGTTAATAATTTATATTTTCTTAAAGCTATGCAGAAAATGAGCTGTTGGTTTTAAAAAACAGTACTTTGAAGAGATTATCTAAATAAAATTTATTGGGAGATGTAAATTATTAATTGTGCTTTAAGCATAAAATTTAAATTAAAGGAATTAGTATGGCACTCGAATATTATACACCAGGTGTGTATGTAGAAGAAGTAAGTAGTGGTTTTAAGCCAATTACTGGTGTTCCCACAAGTATTGTTGGTTTTGTTGGTCAAACTCAAGAAGGTGGGCTTAATAGCGCAGAGATGATTACAAGTTGGAATCAATACTTTGATAAATATATTGGATATAAAGTTATAGCAAAAAAGAGTCCTAGAGGAACGGATGTTTTAGATGCTACTGGAAAACCTGAAATGGAGAGGGTTGCAAATGATATTGTAACCGAGCTAGATTGGGGAGTTTATGCGTTTTTCAATAATGGTGGATCTAAATGTTATGTTGTAAGTGTTGCCCATCTTGAAGAGGGAAATGACTCTAAAGAGATTATTACTCTTGAAAGACAGGTTAAAGAGTTAGAAGTAGAAGTTAATAAAGATAAAAAAGATGCTAAAAAACAGAATGAATTAAGAGTATTAAAAGAGAAGTTAAATCGATTATCTTCAGTATCTGGAGGAGATATAACCAAAGCAATCATTGGAAACGATGGTGGTGTTGGAAATAGAACAGGAATTCACTGTTTTAAAGATGTAAGTGAAATTGCAATTTTATGTGCGCCTGGTATTACAACACAAGCTGTTCTAGAAGAGGTTTTATCTTACTGTGAAACATTTAATATTTTTGCTATTTTAGATGCTCCTAGAACACTTGAAGAACTTGCTGATTACGGTTTAGCAACAAACTTTAATGGTCTTTCTGATTTAAGTGCAAAGTTGGTATCTAAACAAGCAGCTGTTTATTTCCCATGGGTTAAAACTTATGATAAAAAGACAGACAGAACAATATCTGTAGCACCAAGTGGATTTGTTGCAGGTATCTATTCACGAGTTGATAAACAACGTGGTGTACATAAAGCACCAGCAAATGAGATTGTAAGATTAGCACAAGATTTAGAGTATAATTTATCTGATGTAGAGCAAGAGATTCTAAATCAAAAAGGTGTTAACTGTCTTAGAAACTTTAGTGATATTGGTATTAGAGTTTGGGGTGCAAGAACAACCATTACTGTTGCAGATCCAGAGTGGAAATATGTTAACGTAAGAAGACTCTTTAACATGGTTGAAAAATCATTGATGGATGGATCTAAATGGGCTGTATTTGAGCCAAATGATGCTTTCTTATGGAAAAAATTGAAAAGAAATGTAACAGCATTCTTATCAAGATTACATAGAAGTGGAGCATTAGCAGGAAGCAACAGTAATGAAGCTTTCTTTGTTAGATGTGATAGTTCAACAAACCCAGAAGAGAATATTGATGCAGGAATTGTAACAATTGAAGTTGGTATTGCACCTGTAAAACCAGCAGAGTTTATTGTATTTAGAGTTTCTCAAAAATCGCCAACTGCTGGTGATGCAGAAGCTGAATAAGAATTGAATGAAAGGAGATAGATAATGGCTGATGATAGAAGAGACCCGTTTGCGGGGTATAATTTTAGATTAGAAGTTGATGGTGTTGAGTTGGCAGGATTTAAAGAGATAAATGGTGCAGAGACAAAAACACAAGTTATAGATTATGCTGATGGTGATGATATTAATGGTGCTGTTCGTAAAAGACCAGGACGAACAAACTACACCAATGTTGTATTTAAAAGAGGTGTTTCTGAAGGAACAGAGCTTTGGGAGTGGTATAAAGAGCTTATTGATCAAGAGCGAGAGTTTGAACGAAAAGAGATAGCTGTTCACTTGCTTGGAGATGATGGAGAGCCACAAAAAACATATACTTTTTATGAAGCATGGCCTTGTAGATATAAAATTGCATCTTTAAATGCAACAGAAGATCAAGTGGCTATTGAAGAGGTAGAGTTTGCTTTTGAGAAGCTAGATATAGAAGATTAATAATAGTAGAGGTTAGATATGGAATTTATAGAAGAGAGTTTTAATCATTTACAAAATCATCTGTTAGCAAATGGTTTGAAGAAAAAAAAGAAGAACTTTAACTTGATAAATTCAATATCGAAACCCTCTTCGGCATCAGAGGATATTGATGCTTTTTTTCTAGGAACGCTAATTAATAGAGAAAAGACACCAAGAGATAAAATTTATTTAGAAGATAAGCAGTATAAAGTTGTAGATAATAGTTTTGACCTCTATTTTGCTATTTCTTCAAATGAATTTGACACACTTGCGATGATTTTTAGAATTTTTGCTGATTTTGAAGTGATAGATGGTGGAGTTAAAGTGACACTTTTAAACAGTAAAAAAGAGTTGGATGAGACTCCTATTTTTGTTAAAACTTTTTTAAAACAAGATAATAATTATAATGTTGTGGTTGTTAAATTAAGTAAAAATGTGCCTTCACTGCTTACTCCTCCAACAATTAAAGAGGTTAAGAAAGTTGAGATGATTACAGAAAAAATCTCTACTATTAAAAAAGATAAACAATTAGAGACAAAAAAAGATGAAACCATTGTGAGTTATATTGAACAAACAACATCACAAGATTCAAAAAAGACAAAAATTATAACAGAGATTTCTCAAGATTATGAAAAAGTTGTATTAAAAAAGAAGAAGGATAAAAAATAATGTTTAAAACAGAATATGAGTTTACTCTACCTAGAGGATTTATTGATAAAGAGGGAAACCTTCATAAAAAAGGAATTATGAGATTGGCTACTGCAAAAGATGAAATTGCACCACTGCAAGACCATAGAGTACGCAGTAATCAAGCCTATATGATTATTATTTTATTAAGTCGAGTTATCACTAGATTGGGTGATTTAAATAGTGTTGATAGCCGTGTGGTTGAGCAGTTTTTCTCGGTAGATTTAGACTATTTACAACGCTTTTATCAAAAAATTAATGAGGCAGAGAATACAGATTTAACATTGAAGTGTCCACACTGTTCTGAAGATATTTCTATTCCTTTTGATGAGGTGCTTCCGTCGGGGGAATAACACGCTATCCCTTGGAAACGTTGACTAAGGAGATAGCATACATAGCCTATCATTTCCATTGGACTAAAAATGACATTTTAGAGATGACTCATAATGAACGACACAGTTGGGCAGAAGAGATCTCAACCATAAATGATAGAATCAATTCAGGAGAATAGTTGTGAATAACTATATTTTACCAGGTGTTTATATTGAAGAGGGTATTCAAGAAAAACGTATTGATTTAAATACCTTCTCTACACTGTTTTTATCTTTCGAGATAGATACAGAAGATATTGAAGGAACTCAAAAAGTAATTTACCTGCAATCCCTTTCTGATATTTCACGATATATTTTTTTAAAAGAAGAATTATTTATTACCAAAACTATCTATATCTATTTTGAGAATGGAGGCAAAAACCTCTATCTTATGCCTCAACCAAAAAGCAGAGAGATTCTTTTAGATAGCGAACAGTATCAACAGTTTTTAGAGAATTGTATAGATTCTTTAATTGATATAGAGACAATTTTGGCTATTGATATTTTTGATGAAAATATTGTAACTTTAACTGATAAAGAGAGACTAAAGATACAAAATAGAATATCAAGTTATTGTAAGAAAACAAACAGACTATCTTTAATGGATTTACCTTTTAACAAATCTCCAATAGAGTATGCTGACGAGATGGACTCTACAATTGTATTTTATCCTTGGATAGTAGATAAAAAGGCTAAATTGGTTCCCCCTTCTATTTATGCCTCTTCTCTCTTCTCTAAATTGGCCAGTGAGAAAAAAGTTTTTTACTCTATTGCCAATATTAAAATAAAGAGTGCTATTGATAGCCATTTAATTGTTAATAGAGAGTATGCTTCTAAATTATATTCTAACTCTATTAATCCAATTATATATGTTCAAAATGATGGATATAAGATATGGGGCATTAAAACTTTGGCTGATGAAATTTATGATATTAATACTCTACGGGTATATTTTTTGATAAAAAGAGCATTGTATTTAATTAGTAAAGAGTATGTTTTTGAACCACATACCCATGCCTTAGAAGAGAAAATTATTAGAAAAGTTAAGAATTTTCTTTTTGAATTATGGAAGAGTGGTGCGTTAAAAGGTTCATCTGAAGAGGAGGCTTTTATTATTCAATTAGATGATTCTCCTAATTTATCCATCTCTATAGCTGTTTCTATTGCGAAACCTTTAGAGTTTATTATTATTCATCTTAACAGAACAACAAGTAGTGATTTACAATCAACATTAAATATTTCTTAGGAGTAAATATGCCTTTATTTAATATAGTTAGACAAGCTGTAAGTAGTGTATCAAGTGCAGGAGAGAGAAAAGATCCGTATGCTGCTTATGCTTTTAGGGTTGAGATTGAGGGCATAGAAGTTTTTGGTTTTAAAGAGATTTCAGGACTCTCTAACAAGACAGATATTTATGAGTATCAAGAGGGTGGAGAAAATAGTTTTACACATAAGCTTATTGGTCAAACTACATTTTCAAATATTATATTAAAACATGGAATTG
>Ga0256826_1000972_pt1 | contig 17813 bp, 14 predicted proteins | sample CV79metaG_FD_185975 | JGI IMG/M metagenome (GOLD analysis project Ga0256826, IMG submission 185975) | Hydrothermal vent microbial communities from East Pacific Rise, Pacific Ocean - CV79 | ecosystem: Environmental > Aquatic > Marine > Hydrothermal vents | place: Pacific Ocean: East Pacific Rise...
ATGTACCATGCACAGGGAAGGCTACAGTTGGAGCATGAAAACCATAATCCATTAATCGTTTAGCAATATCTATTACTTGCAAACCCGCAGTACCAAAAAACTTATTGCAATCTAAAATCATTTCATGGGCTACCCTGCCTTTATCTCCACTATATAAAATCGGAAAATCATCTTTCAAACTCTCTTTCAAGTAATTAGCATTAAGAATAGCATATCTGGTAGCATCTAATAATCCTTCGCCACCTAATAATTTGATATAGCCATAAGAAATAGGCAAAACAAAGGCAGAGCCAAATGGAGCAGAAGCAACAGCCGAAATAGCTTTCTCTCCTCCGGTATTAAAGACAGGATTACCGGGTAAAAACTCTTTCAAATGCTCGGCAACACCAATTGGGCCAACACCCGGGCCACCTCCACCATGAGGAATAGCAAATGTTTTATGTAAATTCAAATGACATACGTCGGCACCTATAAACCCGGGATTGGTTAAACCAACCTGAGCATTCATATTGGCTCCATCCATATACACTTGTCCACCATTGGAATGAATAATATCCATTACTTCACTGATTCCTTTTTCATAAACTCCATGAGTAGAAGGATAGGTAACCATTAATGCGCCTAAATTGTCTTTATGTAATTCTGCTTTTTCTCTTAAATCAATGAGGTCTATCTCGCCATGTTCAGTAGCTTTTATCACCACAACTTTAAACCCGGCAACTACAGAGCTGGCAGGATTGGTACCATGAGCCGAGGAGGGAATCAAACAAATATTTCTATGACCTTCTCCCCTATTTTCATGATAGGCTCTGATGACCATTAATCCGGTATACTCGCCATTAGCACCACTATTGGGCTGGAATGACATTGCTGCAAATCCTGTAATTTCGCATAAATCCTTTTCCAAACCATCTATCATTTCTAAATATCCCTCCACTTGGTCGCGAGGAACAAAAGGATGAATATTACCAAACTCAGGCCAGCTTAATGAGTATAAAGTAACCGCAGGGTTCAGCTTCATGGTACAGCTTCCCAAAGGAATCATGGCTCTATTTAAAGAAAGATCTTTTATCTCTAATTTCTTTAAATATCTCATCATCTCGGTTTCCGAATGATAAGAATTAAAAATAGCATGAGTTAAAAAATCAGATTTTCTTTGAAAAGCATCGGGTATGATACTTTCAGAAACTTCATCATCCATAGCTACTGTCTCATCAGCATCTACATTGGCAAATATTTCTAAAATATCGTTCAAATCGTCCAAGCTTGTTACCTCATTGATGCTGATTCCTATAGCATTCTCAAAATACCTGAAGTTTATCTCTTTCCTTAAAGCAGACTGCGCTATTTCAGCAATATTCTCTATTCCTGTAATATATAATGTATCAAAAAATATTTCATTCTCTTGTGTATAGCCTAATGCTTCCAAACCATCGCTTAATGCTACTGCATTTTGATGGATATCTTCTGCTATTTGTACTAATCCTTGAGGGCCGTGATAAACAGCATACATAGCCGACATACTGGCCAGTAATGCTTGAGCAGTACAAATATTAGATGTGGCTTTTTCGCGCTTGATATGTTGTTCACGAGTTTGAAGTGCCATACGAAGTGCAGGATTTCCTTGTGCATCTTTAGAAATACCAATAATTCTACCCGGCATATTTCTTTTATACTTTTCGGTAGCTGCCAAAAAACCGGCGTGAGGACCACCAAAACCCATAGGAATACCAAAACGCTGTGCAGAACCCACAACTATATCTGCTCCCCATTCGCCCGGAGGTGTTAAGAGTGTTAAGCTCATCAAATCAGTAATAACAGAAACTAAAACTTCTTGACTATGTGCTTTCTCAACCAATTCGCTATAATCAATAATAGCTCCTTTGTTATTGGGATATTGAACTATAACGCCAAAATAAGTCTCGTCTAAACAAACAGATTTAAAATCTCCAATAATAAGTTCAATTCCCAATGGTTTGGCACGAGTTTGCAATAAGGCTAAAGTTTGAGGAAAAATCTCATTGTCTATGAAAAATTTATTCGCTCCAGCTTTTGCTTTTTTACGACTTCTAGCATTAAATGACATAAGCATAGCTTCAGCTGCTGAAGTACCTTCGTCAAGCAATGAACAGTTTGATAATGGCATTGCTGTTAAATCCGAAACCACAGTCTGAAAATTCAATAAAGCTTCCAACCTACCTTGTGATATTTCAGCCTGATATGGAGTGTAAGCGGTATACCAACCGGCATTTTCAAGCATATTCCTTTGTATGACAGCAGGAAGAATAGCAGGATAATAACCCATTCCTGTAAAGCTACGGAATTGCTTATTCTTATGACCCAATGCTTTAAGATGACTTACATATTCATGCTCGTTCATTCCTTCGGCCAAATCTAGATTATTGTTCAATCTTACCTGATCAGGAACAGTTTCATCAATCAGTTGCTCAATATTTGCAACACCTATTTTCTCTAACATCACCGGCAAATCAGTATTTCTAATCCCCAGATGACGTGATATGAAATTATTGGTTATCATTTCTTTATGATTTTATCTTATCTGTTATTTTAAGATGCAAATGTAATCACTTTTGGGAAGTAGAATGTTAAGGAGCTTCTATAATTTTGTATCAACCAAAAGTTTCAGAGTTTTTCTTAGTCATAGAAATTCCTTAGAAAACTATTGGCTTAATTTACAAAACATTACAAAATTGGAAGTGAACTAATTAATAATAATCGTTCGAAGTATTTGATTTTTACACACCAATATTAGAAAGAATTATAACGTTGAAACATATATGATATCAAGTAAAAGTTATTCGCAAATAACTTTACTCATCATTTAAACTTCTTGGCTTAACATGTCCCCAGTTTTCACCTCTTTTAATTCGAGTCACTTGCATTTCACTAATACAAAACATCTTAGCTATTTTCGATTGCACCACTCCTTTTTCTAGCATTGATTTCAACAGAGCTACATCAGATTCTTTAAGCTTGCTACTTGTCCTGTATTTAGGGTATTTAGGGTCTTGCTGTCTTTCTTTACCAAGTATACTATATTTTTTAGCCATGGATTCCTTGGTATGCCACTCTAAATTATTAATGTGATTATTTGCAAGATTACCATCAATATGAGAAACATAAATATGTTTGTCACTAGGTCTTGGAATCCAAATTTCTGCCACCATCTTATGAATATAGGATCTTTTTTTTCCTTTTTCCATAGTTATTTGCACCAGCTTAAAGCCATTGACATCGGAACCCTTAATTATTCTCCCTTCTTTTGGATTATTAATATAAGATTTCAATCGACCATAATTACTTACCTGATAGCAGCGGTTGGTATCGGGTACATCACACCATATTTCATCTACAATCCTTTTCAGATTGCGTTTTTTTGAAGCCATAAATACAATTTAAAAATAAACCTTATTGCCCTTAAAAAGTAGCGTTTTGAACCCAAACAGAAAATAGATATTTGCTATTGTTAAACACGAAGTCTCATCCTATGTGTTTATAAATGATTTTAAAATTCTCTCCAAAGAATTATACCGTGATTTCTCACCGCACAAAGATAATATTTTTTAGTATTCAATTTTATTTTTGATTTAATTTATGCATTATAAAATATCATTTTTAAAAAAAAGAAAAACCTAACCGTATGGTTTGTTTGAATATGTATTCTTTATCATCCAAAACAAAACTTTCATCCTCTCTTTATAAACAATTCAACAAATTATTTACTTTTGCACTTCTAAAAAAATATACCATGGGAAGAGCATTTGAATATAGAAAAGCTGCAAAAATGAAACGCTGGAGTAAGATGTCCAGAATATTTCCAAAATTAGCCAAAACAATCACCATGGCTGCTAAAGAAAGCGGGCCTGATCCGGATATGAATCCCAGATTAAGAACTGCCATTCAAAATGCCAAAGGGCAAAATATGCCTAAAGATAATATTGATGCAGCTATAAAAAGAGCAGCCGGAAAAGATGCTGAAAACTACTCAGAAGTTAATTACGAAGGGAAGGGCCCTCATGGAGTATTAGTTTTTGTGGAGTGCGCTACTGATAATACAACCCGTACTGTGGCCAATATTAAATCTTATTTCAATAAAGCAGATGGCAGCTTGGTTCCTACGGGTTCTTTGGAGTTTATGTTCAATAGAAAAGCTATTTTTGAAATGCCTGTACCGGAAAATTTGGATATTGAAGAATTGGAATTAGAATTGATTGATGCCGGTTTGGAAGAAATAGAAATTGAGGGAGAAGAATTATTAATTTCAGGTGATTATACAAATTTTGGATCATTATCAAAAGCCCTGGAAGATTTAAACATGGATATAAAACAAGCAAGTCTTAAAAGATTTCCTACCTCCCCGGTTGAATTTACGGGAACTCAATTAGAAGAAATAGAAAAATTATTGGATAAAATTGACGAAGACGATGATGTTCAAGCTGTTTATACAAATATTGCCTAAGCAACAGAATTTGTTCAAGCTGTTTCCTTAAGAAATAATATCTTTTTAGGCAAAAAATAAAAACCCGACTCATAGTGAATCGGGTTTTTCTTTTGTAATGAAAATTAAACTATAATGTGTTTTTTTGGTTTTTATTTTCCTTGTTAATCATAGATTGACTAATTGTTTCCTCTTGAATTGTAATAGCAGCACTTTCACTAACTTGTACTTCTGATTCATCCAAAGAAATTACTGATTCTGCTTTGTCCACAACTGGTGCCACAATCTCAATACTTTCTTTAGGAGCATCACTAGCCATATCCATTGTAACATTTGCAATACTTGGTGCGATTACCAAAGCTACTACCGACATTAATTTCAATAAGATATTTAGAGATGGTCCGGAAGTATCTTTAAAAGGATCGCCAACAGTATCACCTACAACAGCTGCTTTGTGTGGTTCTGACCCCTTACCATAAGAAACGCCATCAATTTCCACTCCCTCTTCAACCATTTTCTTTGCATTATCCCAAGCTCCTCCCGCATTACTCTGGAAAATTGCCATAAGAACACCAGATACTGTAACACCGGCCAATAATCCACCAAGCATTTCTGGACCGCCTAAAAAGCCAACCGCTACAGGAGTAATAATTGCCAATAATCCTGGAAGTATCATTTCTTTAATAGATGCTTTTGTTGAAATATCAACACATTTATCATATTCAGCTACGCCGTCAGCGGCATCAAATATGGCTCTTTCTTCCGGGCTTGCTTTACTAATATCTGCATCATATTTTTTCATGATTACTAATGCAGCTTTTAAAGCTGGTATATCATTAAACTGACGTCGAACCTCCTGAATCATAGCCATAGCAGCACGACCAACAGCATTCATTGATAATGCAGAAAAAACAAATGGTAACATACCACCAACAAACAATCCTGCCATTACTGTAGATTTTGCAATATCAATACTATCTATATTTGCTTGTTGCATAAAAGCAGAGAACAAAGCAAGAGCAGTTAGGGCTGCCGAAGCAATAGCAAATCCTTTACCTATAGCTGCTGTGGTATTTCCAACGGCATCTAATTTATCTGTTCTTTCACGAACTTCCTTAGGTAATTCAGCCATTTCTGCAATACCTCCTGCATTGTCAGAAATAGGACCATAGGCATCAACTGCAAGTTGAATACCAGTATTTGCCAACATACCTACAGCGGCTATGGCAATACCATATAATCCGGCAAATTCATATGATAAAACAATTGCTGCTGCTATTAATAAAATTGGGACTGCTGTACTCATCATACCCACACCTAATCCGGCAATAATATTTGTAGCAGGTCCTGTAACCGATTGCTTAACAATGCTCATTACAGGCTTAGTTCCTGTTCCTGTATAATATTCTGTAATTTTACCTACTCCTAATCCGGCAATTAAACCAACAATAGTTGCAATAAAAACTCCAAGTGAAGTATATTCTTTACCATTTAAAGTCCAAGCTTCAGGTAAAAACTGATTAATCATAAAATAGGAAACAACAATCATTAATCCGGCAGAAAGGAATTCGCCAATATTTAAAGCTGTTTGAGGATTTCCTCCTTCTTTAACTTTTACAAAGAATGTTCCAATAACGGAAACAACAATACCTACAGCAGCCAACGCCAAAGGCAATATAACTGCGCCTAGTTTAAAGTCGGCAAAAGCCGGAATATTAAAAAACACAGCACCTAATACCATAGTAGCAATAATTGAACCTACAAAAGATTCAAACAAATCAGCACCCATACCGGCAACATCACCTACATTATCACCTACATTATCGGCTATAGTAGCTGGATTTAATGGATGGTCTTCAGGAATTCCAGCTTCAACTTTGCCAACTAAATCGGCTCCAACATCGGCAGCTTTTGTATAAATACCTCCTCCAACACGAGCAAAAAGTGCTATTGAGGATGCGCCTAAAGAAAATCCTGAAATAATATTTAAAATTGTTGTTAGTCCATCTTTTGTATTCATATCGAAAATAGTACTATAAAACATGAATAGTACCGAAAGCCCAATAACTCCTAAAGATACAACACCTAAACCCATAACAGCACCACCTGAAAAAGCAACTTCTAAAGCCTTGTTTAATGATTTACGTGCTGCATTAGTTGTTCTCACATTCGCCTTTGTGGCAATTCGCATTCCAATAAAGCCAGCCAAACCCGACATTAATGCACCAACAACAAAAGATAAGCCCACTAATGCGTGTGAGTTTGCTTCACTATTACCTTTAAAAACAAGTAAAACTGCCACAGCAATAACAAAAACAGAAAGCACTTTATACTCTGCTTTCAAAAATGCCATAGCCCCATCTGAAATATTCTTGGCTATTGTAGCCATTTTCTCAGTGCCTACTTCCTGTTTTTTTACCCAAGAAGATTTTACGAACATAAAAATAAGCCCGATTACACCCGCTAGAGGTAAATAAAATAATACATTCTCCATAATAATTTTTTAAAGTTTGAATAAATATTAAGTTCACTGAACTTAGCATTGGTTTCGGACAAAAATATAAAAATAAATATTTATTTTATGTAAATATGTATAAATTTATTTCCTATTATTGCATAATCTTACCGTAGCGTTTTTTTATTGAACGCATTCTTGTCTGTATTTAGCAACAGATTTGTTTACAACATTTTACAAATATTTTTTCAATTAATCCTACTTGCTTGTATTTCAACCGCAAACGATTGCTGAAAATTCGACAATTTGATGATTTTAGTCTAATTTTATCAAAACAAAACACCCTATATAAATGGACGATTATTGCCTAATAAACCAACATTTATTTAGAATAAAACTACTTAAGAAAAAATTTGCCATTTTTTTTAATCCAATTTTAGGAAGTATTTTGTCGCATTTTCATGATTTTTTCAAAGTATTTGTCCTTAATCTTCCAAGAAATAAATAGCATATCTAAAATAGGAGTATCAATATTGCAGTTAAAGGCAATTGAAAAAGCCTTTCAGAATTCACCGAATTTTAAACTGTTTATATCATCATTTTGGTATTATTATTATCTTTACCTAAAATATATTTATAATGGCCTATAAAACAACTAGTATTAAAGTAAGCGATGGTTTAAATATTCATCTTCACAATTGGATACCGGAAAACCCTACAAAAATCATGTTAATTATACATGGCGCAGTAGAGCATGGCAAGCGTTATGATGAATTTGCAAAGAAACTAAATGAACAAGGATATTTGGTTATTGCTCCCGATCATCGTGGTCATGGACTCACAGCTCAAGAAAGCGGCGTGTTTTCGCATTTTGGTGACGATGATGGTTTTTTACGAGCTATAAAAGACCTGAACGAAATTCTCGACAATATCAAAAAAGAATATCCGGATTTACCACGCGTTATCTTTGGTCATAGTTTGGGCTCTTTCATGACTCGCCAGTTTATTTCGGAAAGAGGTAGTGAGTTTAAAGCAGCTATTCTTTCAGGTACTAGTTGGGGCAATATGCTGGAACTAAAAGGAGGATTAATACTCACAAAAATATGGTCGCTGTTTAGTAATAAGAATATTCCTAACAAGAGATTTAATGACTTTTTATGGGGACAGATTAATGCTAAAGTTAAAAAAAGAAAAGGAACACTAGACTTTATTAACAGTAACGATGCTGAAGTTGAAAAATATATTGCCGATCCCCTTAATGGCAACATTATAACTATTGAATTTGGAATTCAGATGTCCAGAGGAATGTTAATGATTAGAGAGAATAGTGTTTTTGAAAACACTCCTCCCGAATTAAATATATACTTAGCTTCAGGCTTCAACGATCCTCTTTCCAATAGCGGAAAAGATATCTATACAATTGCTCAGAAATATAAAAATACAGGACATAAAAGTGTGACTGTGAAAATTTATCAAGGAGCACGTCATGAAATTATCAATGAGCCAAATAAAGATGAAATCATTTCCGATATGATTTCATGGCTGAATGGTATTTTGTAATGAACAAACAATATATACTTGCAATAGACCAAGGCACAACTAGTTCTAGAGCCATTCTTTTCGATAAAAAGCAGAAAATTTTGGGTATAGAACAAAAGGAAATAGAAATTTATTATCCTCGGAAAGGATGGGTGGAGCAAAATCCTCAGGAGATTTTGGATACTACTCATGATGCCGTTCTCAAACTTATTAAAAAACTCAAAATTACATCGAATGACATTGCAGCCATAGGTATTACAAATCAACGCGAAACAACAGTTATTTGGGATAAATATACCGGCAAAGCTATTCATAAAGCCATTGTTTGGCAAGACAGCAGAACACATTCGTATTGTGATAAAATTAAAAAAAATGGACCTGCTGCTCTTATTAAAAGCAAAACAGGTTTGATTATTGACTCCTATTTCTCAGCTACAAAAATAAAATGGCTTCTCGATAAATACGACCCAAACAGAATTCGCTCTAAAAAAGGAGAATTACTATTTGGAACTATTGACACGTGGCTTCTTTGGAATTTAACGGAAGGAAAACTTCATTATACAGATTATAGTAATGCTTCCAGAACCATGCTTTTCGATATCACTAAAAAAAAATGGAGCAGTGAATTATTAAATTATTTCAATATCCCTAAAGAGATTCTACCTCAAGTGCAGGACACCAGTAAAATATATGGCTATACAAACAGCAACTTTTCACAGCATAAAATCCCCATTGCTTCATTAGTAGGCGATCAACAAGCAGCACTTTTTGGTCAACAATGTACAGAAGCCGGAATGGTAAAAAACACTTATGGTACGGGCTGTTTCATGCTTATGAATACTGCCGATAAAATTGTAAATTCCAAACATGGATTGCTTGCTACCATTGCTTGGCATATCAATGGACAAACAAGCTATGCTTTAGAAGGAAGTGTTTTTGTAGCAGGGGCTGTAATCCAATGGCTTAGAGACGAAATGGGTTTGATAAAAACTGCTGCAGAAAGTGAAGAAATGGCTCAGAAAGTAAATAATAATAATGGCGTTTACTTTGTCCCAGCATTCACAGGTTTAGGTGCTCCATATTGGGATGGCTCTGCTCAAGGTGCCATTACTGGGCTTACACGAGACTCAAACAAATACCATATCATTAGGGCAGCTCTGGAATCTATGGCTTTTCAAACCAAAGATATTTTAAACTCTATGATAATTGATAGCAAAATAGAATTGAACAATCTAAACGTTGATGGAGGAGCTGTTGAAAATAATTTTCTCATGCAATTTCAGGCTGATATTTTAAATACAGAAATTATAAGGCCCAAGAACAAAGAATCAACAGCCTTAGGAGCAGCATTACTCGCCGGCTTGGCAGTTGGATTTTATTCCCAAAAAGGAATTAAGCAAAACCATAGAATTGATAAAACATTTAAACCTTCTATGCAAGAAAAGCATAGAAAATTAATATATGCCGGTTGGGTGAAAGCCGTTGAAAATATCAGATCGAAACCATGATAATTTGAAATAATGCCAAAAAAGCTTCTTGAAAAATTTTCTGTATTTTTTTTAATATCCCTACTTTTAGGTATTGGAGTACCAGATTATCCTTTGTACTTTTGCGAAATGATGGAAATTGATGAAAACACATTAATTGCAGAGGTTATCAATGAAAACAATGCTGCTATAGAAGAACTTGCCGGCATAAACGCAAACTTTAACAAACTTCGAAACCCGGTGCTTCGGAAAATGTTTATTGCAAATATTAGTATTACTCAAGCCGCTGCTGTAGGAGGAGTTCATCCAAACATCATACTGAATAAATTAAAGGATATTGGATTTAAAGTCAATTATCCCAACATTTAAATTATAAAATTAAAACATAAATAAATGAGTTATTTAGAAACTGTAGAATTGGATGTGAGACCTAGCTTGGCCTCAGGCGTTGATCCTTTTAATCTAATTATGGATAAACTAGAGGAGATTGAAGACAATCAGGCATTGCTAATCATCAACACTTTTGAACCTATCCCACTCCTTAATATTTTAAAAGGCAAAGGCTATAATTACGAAACTACCCGCCCCTCGGACGGAGTAGTTCATACACGATTATTCAAAGCTGAAATAAATACTACAGAAGTAGAAAAACCTTCTGTTGATAAAAAAAACTGGTCATTTGCTGATGCTGAAGCTGCTTTTAAAGATAAATTAAAAGAAGTTGACGTAAGACATTTAGAAATGCCATTGCCCATGGTTACTATTTTGGAAGAAGTTGAAAAAATTGACCATAATCATGCATTATATGTTCATCATAAAAAATTACCTCAATATTTAATACCAGAATTAGAGAACCGTGGTTATACATTTCTTAGTAATGAAATTGACGACCAAAATATTAAACTCATTATTTATAAGTCATGAATTCAGGATTAAGTACCAAAAATGCCCCTTCGGCATCCGTAGTATTACCCCACTATATTTATGGTGCTGTAGCTTTTTTAGTAGCAAGCATCATGATGTATTTTAGCGCGAGTAATTTATCCTCCTCTTTTATTGGTCCCAAAATACTTGGCTTGGCTCATATGCTTGTTTTAGGCTGGGTTACTATGATTATTTTTGGAGCTCTGTATCAGCTAATTCCTGTGGTTATGGAGGTAAAGTTGTTTAGTGAAAAAATGACCTATATAAGCTTTATAGGCTTGGGATTAGGCAATATCATTTTGGTTAGCGGTTTTTGGCAAACCTATACTTCTCCTACTCTCTATAGTATTTTAGGAGGCATACTCATTATATTAGGCATTATATTTTTTGTTATCAATGCACTTTTAACCGCTAAAACATCTACAGTAAATTCTACTGAGAATAATTTTATTATTGCCTCCATATTTTGGCTTTTGATAGCGGTATCATTTGGTTTTTTTATTTTACTAAATAATTATTATGGTTTCCTAAGTATTTCGCCACTGGATTTATTAAAAGCTCATGCTTCTATTGGACTTGTAGGCTGGTTTATGATGTTAGTTATGGGAGTAGCCAGCACCTTACTTCCTATGTTTTTTATCGTTCACAACTTGAATGCAAAATTTATTAAAGCCTCCTTTTATTTTACTAATATTGGCCTTATACTCTTAGTTATTTCTCTACTAGCAGGTGCTGCTATTTGGATTATTTCCATTTCGGTAGTCATTGTAGCTATTGGTATCTTCCTTTTTGTAAGATATAATTATGATGCCTATAATAGAAGATTGAGAAAAAAACTCGACATTGGAATGAAACTTTCTGTTGCATCCTTTGTTTTGCTTGCTGTAAGTGTTTCTAGTGGAATCCTTATGCTCTTATCTACTTTCCTATTTTCTCAGCTTACTGTAGCCTTGGCTATTGTGTTTGGCTTCACCTTATTAATGGGATTTTTCACATCCTTAATACTTGGGCAAATGTATAAAACACTCCCCTTTATTGTATGGCTTGTAAAATATCAAGACAAAGTAGGGAAATTTAAAACCCCACTTCCAGCAGATTTGTATTCGGAGAAAGTGGCAAATATTCATTATTTTAGTTTTATAATAGGATCATTTTTGGCTATTATCGGCATTTTATTAAGTATAAAATTAATAATTGAAATTGCCGCTTTAGCCTATTTTGTTACCGCTTTACTCTATTTATTTAATACCATGAAAATTATTTTTCATCAAGAAAATTTAAAACCATTAAAATAAAAAGAAATGTTAGATCAACTTTCAAATACCGAGCAAGACATTTTAAATGTCATAAAAACAGTAATAGATCCCGAAGTAGCCATTAACATTGTCGACTTGGGACTAATTTACGAAGTGCATCATAACGAAGCAGAGAAAAAAATACATATTGTTATGACTCTGTCGGCCAGAGGATGCCCGGTTGGTGACACCATCATTCAACATGTAGAAACCGTGATAAGCTCTAATTTCCTGGCATATGCAGTATCTGTAGAACTGGTTTGGGAACCACAATGGACACCGGCTCTCATTACAAAAGAAGGTAAAGAAGCTCTCAATCAATAGAGTTTAAAGAGTTTTTATAAAAGCTGGAGTTTTTAAAATTCCGGCTTTTTTTATTCTGAAAAAAATGTACTTTTGTTATCACTTTTCGGGATATGAAAAAAATAGAACTAAAGATATTTGGCTTATCGTATAGCCACTCACAAAGTTCGGCTTATGCTTTGATACTAGGTGAAAAAAATGGAAACCGAAGACTTCCTATTATAGTGGGTGGTTTGGAAGCCCAAGCTATTGCTATCGAGGTAGAAAAAATGAAACCTGCCCGCCCTTTAACACATGATTTATTTAAAGCTTTTGCCAAAGTATATCATGTAGAAATAAAAGAAATCATCATCAATAGATTTCATGAAGGAATTTTTTATTCTGTGCTCATTTGTGATAATGGGCAGCAAGAAGTAGAAATAGACAGCCGCACTTCTGATGCAGTGGCCCTTGCTTTGCGCTTTAACTGCCCTATATATACTTATGAACAAGTAATGTCGGTTGCAGGTGTTATTATGGATATTGACGAAGACTTGATAAGTGAACAACATGAAGATTCCGAAAACGAGTTTAATAAGTTGGAAGTGGCCGAATTAGAAAAAGAACTTACCAAAGCCATTGAGAAAGAAGAATACGAGAGAGCATCGTTAATACGAGATGAAATCACTCGAAGAAAGAAATAAAATCCTTACTAATAAAGAATAATATGAGTATAAAGAATCGCTTAATCCTGATGAATTTCTTACAGTTTTTCATTTGGGGGGCTTGGTTAATTACTATTGGCGGCTATTGGTTTCAAAACCGAGGATGGTCCGGATCTGAATTTGGTATCATTTTTTCAACTATGGGTTTTTCCGCGCTTTTCATGCCGGCACTTTCAGGTATTATTGCCGACAGATGGATTAATGCAGAAAAATTACTAGGCGTTTTTCATTTATTTGGAGCAGCTCTGTTATTTTATCTTCCTCAAGTGAATAATCCAAATACTTTCTTTTGGGTCATGATGGCCAATATGATTTTTTATATGCCTACTATTTCTCTTTCTATTACGGTAGCTTATTCTGCTCTTAACAGAGCAAAAATGGATGTTGTAAAATCTTATCCTCCTATTAGGGTATATGGTACTATTGGTTTTATAGTTGCTATGTGGACTGTAAGTTTGCTTAAAATAGAAACATCTGCATTTCAGTTTTATGTGGCAGGTATGGCTTCTGTTCTCCTTGGCATATACTCTTTTACATTACCCAAATGCGAAATTAATAAGGCTGTAGAAACTAAATCTTTTGTTGACTCTTTAGGCTTAAATGCTTTTGCGCTGTTTAAGAATTCAAAAATGGCTATGTTTTTTGTTTTTTCTATGCTGTTGGGAGCCTCTCTACAATTAACAAATATGTATGGAGATACTTTTTTGCATGACTTCGCAAAAATTCCTGATTATAAAGATTTATTAGTTATCAAATTCCCCGCCATTGTAATGTCCATATCTCAAATGTCGGAAACACTATTTATTTTGGCTATTCCTTTCTTTTTAAAAAGATTTGGTATTAAAAAAGTGATGCTGATGAGTATGGTTGCCTGGGTATTACGTTTCGGACTTTTTGGCTACGGAAACCCTGCAGATGCGCTATGGATGATTATTCTTTCGAATATTATTTATGGAATGGCTTTCGATTTTTTCAATATTTCCGGTTCACTCTATGTTGAAACCCAAACAGACTCAAGCATTAGAGCCAGTGCTCAAGGTTTATTTATGATGATGACTAATGGTTTTGGAGCTATATTAGGTAGCTGGACAAGTGGTGTTATTATCGATAAGTTCTTTTTAAATAATGATGGCCAAATTATTTGGCAAGATGTATGGTTAACTTTTGCAGCCTATTCATTACTTATTGCTGTAGCTTTTGCTATCCTTTTCAAACATAAACATAATCCGGAAGAAATTGTAGAAGTTAGTCACTAAAACAAGCTAAATCAAATGAAGCAATATCTTGAATTATTAGATAGAGTATTACTGGAAGGAGCTGATAAATCAGACCGAACAGGAACAGGAACCAGAAGTGTATTTGGTCATCAAATGCGTTTTAATTTAGCCGAAGGCTTTCCTGCTCTTACCACAAAAAAACTGCACCTACGGTCTATTATCCATGAATTACTCTGGTTTTTACAAGGCAATACCAATGTAAAATATTTACAAGAAAACAATGTAAGAATATGGAATGAATGGGCCGATGAAAATGGAGATTTAGGACCTATTTATGGCTATCAATGGCGCTCTTGGCCTAGTCCGGGTGGGCAACATATAGATCAAATTAGCCAAATTATTGATTCCATACAGAATAATCCCAATTCGCGCAGACATATTATAAGTGCATGGAATGTTAGTGAGATCTCAAAAATGGCACTCCCCCCCTGCCATATCCTTTTTCAATTTTATGTGGCTAATGGTAAGTTAAGCTGTCAGCTATATCAGAGGAGTGCCGATATATTTTTAGGCGTTCCATTTAATATAGCCAGCTATGCTTTATTAACTCAAATGGTTGCTCAAGTAACAGGGTTGAAGCTTGGCGATTTTGTTCATACTCTTGGCGATGCTCATATTTATAATAATCATATGGAGCAGGTCCAATTACAATTAACGCGTGAACCAAAAAAACTTCCTCAAATGAAAATAAATCCGGATATTAAAAATATCTTCGATTTTACTTTTGATGATTTTGAACTGATTAATTATAATCCTCATCCCGGAATAAAAGGAGCAATTTCTGTTTAAGAACGGCTCGTGAGTGACCTTTGCCAAAATTAGACTAAACAACAAAAAGATACTGTCTCAAAAACAAAATGAGATAGCATCTTTTCATACTCAATTAAAGGCATTCAAAAACAGTTGTTTAATAATTCTCGCGGTCTTTCATTTTTTGCTCAATAAACAGCTTGACATGTGGTTTGGAAAGATAGACTACCGTATTTAACTTATCCTGAGGAATCTTAGATAAATCAGCTCCTGAATTTAACAGCAAAGTAATCATATCTATATTATTATCTTTTATTGCATAATATAATGGTGTAGTTCCATCGCTGGCAACCATATCTACAATATCCTGACTTTTATTATATTTGTTAATAAGCAGCCTCATTACTTCCTGTGCATTTATTTCTGCAGCAATAAATACAGGCGCTAAAAAATGAGTTCCATAATAAAATGGATTGGCCTGCTTTTTCAATAATAATAATGCTGCTTTCTCCTTTCTATAACTTAATGCATATTGCAAAGGAGTAGCTCCATCGTACATATTTTCATCGTAATAGGTTTCTATTCCCAACTCATCATCTGCTTTTATCATTTGTAAAGCTATATTTTCTCCATCTTTATCTTTTAAAGCTTTACAAAGAGCATATGTAGAACCCGAAGCACCTTGATCAATCAAATAACTGGCAACTTCCCATTTTCTTTGTTCAATTGATAAACTTAAGGCACTCCGCTTAATATCAAATTCTTTATCTTTTGGAATATCACAAATATTATCTTTAATAAACTCAATATTCCCCTGCTCAACAGCTCTTTTAAATTCATCTACATCTACGCTACAAGCTGAAAACTGCATTGCAATAATGAGCAATAAAATAAATCTTTTCATTACTTTATTCATTAATAATTATAAAGCAATAGTATTACATAGTTTAGTATCTACGAAAAGACAAATAGTAATTGGTAGGTATGGCTTAGGCTTCGGTATTATTTCCCCAATAAAAAGACCGCAACAAATTAATGATGCGGTCTTTTTATTTAAGAACAAATAGCTTTATTACTTAATATACTTAAAGTCTTTGCCAGGAAAATAAGCAGTACTTCCAAGAATTTCTTCAATTCTTAATAACTGATTATACTTTGCAATCCTATCGGAACGACTAGCAGAGCCTGTTTTAATTTGACCGGTATTTAAAGCCACAGCCAAATCCGCAATAGTTGTATCTTCTGTTTCGCCGGAACGGTGACTCATCACAGCAGTATAGCCACTATTTTGCGCCATTTTAACAGCATTGATTGTCTCGGTTAATGTACCAATTTGGTTTACTTTAATAAGAATTGAATTGGCTATGTCTCTTTCAATTCCTGTAGTCAATCTTTTGGTATTGGTTACAAATAAATCGTCACCAACTAATTGGATTCTATCTCCCATTTTTTCGGTCATTAGTTTCCAACCATCCCAATCATCTTCGTCCATACCGTCTTCAATAGAAACAATAGGATATTTCTTGGTCCAATTATCCCAAAAATCAACCATTTCAGCAGGTGTTAATTTATCTCCAGTTGACCATTTAAGGTGATACATATTTTCATCTTTCAAGAAATACTCTGAAGAAGCTGGATCTAAAGCAATAAAAACATCTTCTCCGGGGCGATAACCTGCATTATCAATTGCTTGCATGATTAGTGTTAGAGCTTCCTCGTTTGATTTCAAATTTGGAGCAAATCCGCCTTCGTCACCCACATTGGTAGAATAACCTTGTTTCTTTAATACTGATTTTAGGTTATGAAAAACCTCAGCTCCCATTCTTAAGGCTTGCGAAAAACTTTCAGCACCTGCTGGCATAATCATAAACTCTTGAAAGTCGATACTATTATCAGCATGAGAACCTCCATTGAGAATATTCATCATGGGAATAGGTAGTGTATTGGCATTCACTCCTCCTACATAGCGGAAAAGATATTGCCCGGTTTCTTGAGCAGCAGCGTTTGCCACAGCCAAGCTCACACCCAACATGGCATTAGCTCCCAATTTGGCTTTATTCTCTGTCCCGTCAATCTCTATCATTCTTTCATCAATGGCAACCTGATCGGAAACATACATTCCTTCCAGCTCGTCATTCAAAATGCTGTTTACATTATGAACAGCTTTTAAAACTCCTTTACCTAAAAAGCGACTTTTATCTCCATCGCGTAATTCCACCGCTTCGTGAACACCTGTACTTGCTCCTGATGGAACAGCAGCACGCCCTATAATACCATTACTTGTAAATACATCTACTTCTACTGTTGGATTTCCTCTTGAATCCAGAATCTCTCTTGCATGAATATTGGTTATTGAACCCATATCTTACTAATTTTAAATTGTTTATTAAATTTTTTGTCTTGTATTTTCGGATGGCTAATATACGAAATTATCTTGTATGTTTTTAACAGTTGATAAATAGACATTTTTATCTAATACCCTTTCATTACTAGGTATACAGAGATTTAATTATTATAGATTATAAAATATAATATTTAACTATTTAGCTGCTAAACAACACTCTAAATAAGAATATGTTTATTAGGAGAGAATAATTGTAATATAAGGATATGTATTCTC
>Ga0256826_1000973_pt1 | contig 17804 bp, 17 predicted proteins | sample CV79metaG_FD_185975 | JGI IMG/M metagenome (GOLD analysis project Ga0256826, IMG submission 185975) | Hydrothermal vent microbial communities from East Pacific Rise, Pacific Ocean - CV79 | ecosystem: Environmental > Aquatic > Marine > Hydrothermal vents | place: Pacific Ocean: East Pacific Rise...
CCAGCACCACCATAAGCCTCACAATATGCATCTACTAAGCGATAAGAATTTTTATCTTGTAAAATATCTTCTTCTTTTTGAGCACGTATAACTTTTATATATGGAAGTTCTAACTTATCACAAAACTCAGCATCTACATCAAAATGAAGTTGAATTAAAGTGATTCCAGCTTCTTTAGAAATACGATTTATAGTGTCTGTATCTTCATTTACAAAAAGACCAACTTTTTCTACAAAAGGAGGAAGTTCAGAAATAATCTCTTTTGCCTTAGATGCAGATATATATCTTGGTGATTTTTCATAAAATACAAAACCGAGTGCATCTGCACCAGCATCTACTATTTTAATAGCATTCTCAAGAGTAGTAATTCCGCAGATTTTTACTTTCAAACTTTTAAATTCTCAATAGCAGTTTTATAAGACTCATGTTTAAATACATAAGAGCCTGCAACACAAATATCTACACCTGCATCGCGTAGCATTTCAATATTATCAGCATTTACTCCGCCATCAATCTCAATTAGACAATTAGGATTTATTTTATCTCTAAGAGCTGCAAGACGTTTAATCTTTTCTACAACATTTGGAATAAATTTTTGACCACCAAATCCTGGATTAACACTCATCACAAGAACCATATCTAAGTCTTGCAGTAGATACTCAACAGCTTCAGCAGGAGTATGAGGGTTTAAAACTACTCCAGGTTTAATTCCAAGTTCACGAATATACTGAACAAGTCTGTGAGGATTTTTTTCCTCTTCCATATGAAAGGTAATATAACCGGGTTTAAGTGGAGCAAAAAGATCAACAAAAAAAGTATTATTTTCAACCATTAAATGAACATCAAGAGGTTTAGTAGCTGCCTTTGCAACAGCAGAAACCACAACAGGCCCAATTGTTAAGTTTGGTACAAAATGACCATCCATTACATCAACATGAACTAAGTCACATCCTGCATCACAAATTGCTTTTACATCATGTGCTAAATTACCAAAATCAGCAGATAAAATACTTGGAGCTACGAGCATAAATTTCCTTATGGAATTAAGTTACGAAATTATATCTAGTATTGTAAAAAAATGGGCTTATGTCAATAACTTAGTCATTAAATAGCAAAAATTTAAATCTAAATGTATGGACTAAATTGTAAAAAAAATGATAGCATATAATAAAGGTAAAATGTGAAAAATATATATATTATTATTTATGGATTAGTTGCATATCTTTTTAGTTTTGCAACGCTTTTGTATTTTCTACTCTTTATTGGTGCTTGGGATTTTTTACCTTTTCATATAGATTCTGGTTCTTCACAATCACTAATTTCTGCAGTTTTAATTAATCTTTCTTTAGCAATTCTTTTTTGCTTTCATCACTCTATTGCTGCCAGAAAATCTTTTAAAGATAGAATAATCAAGATTATTCATCCTGTTATAGAAAGAAGTACCTATGTGCTAGTTTCTGGAATATTATTAATCCTTCTTTGTTTATATTGGAGTCATATTGATGGATATTTGTGGAAGATAGAAAATAATGCTTTACGCATTGTACTTATCTCAATTTATATTTTTGGATGGGTGTTCTCAACGATAGGTACATTCTTAATAAATCATTTTGAGCTTTTTGGATTAGAGCAAGTTTATTTAAATTTTAAAAAAAGATCTAAAGAAGAGGCATATTTTACGGAAAAATATTTTTATAAATTTATACGACATCCCATACAGTTAGGAACTTTGATTGGTATATGGTTTACCCCAGATATGTCTTATACACATTTAATGTTATCTGTGATGTTTACAATATATATTTTTATTGGTTTGTATTTTGAAGAGAAAGATCTTGTTAGAGATTTGGGTAAAGTATATAAAGATTATCAGAAAAGAGTCAGTATGATAATTCCATTTAAAATATAAAAAAGCTCAGTTAAGAGCTTTTTTACAGTTTTTACATTCCTGGCATTCCACCCATACCTGGCATACCGCCCATATCTGGACCTGGAAGACCTGCATCTTCTTGTTTTACATCATAGATAGCTGCTTCAGTTGTAAGAAGCATAGATGCAACAGAAGTTGCGTTTGTAAGAGCTACACGTTCAACTTTGAATGGATCAATAATTCCAGCTTCAAACATATCTACATACTCACCAGTTGCAGCATTAAAGCCTTCATTTTGATTTTCAGATTTTTCAATAGTGTTTACAACAACACCAGTATCAAAACCAGCATTTTGGGCAATCTGTTTCATTGGAGCTTTGATAGCACGTAATATAATTTCAGCACCAATTTTTTGATCATGTTCTAACGAGCCAAGAGAGATTTTTGCAGCAGCACGGATAAGAGCAGCACCACCACCAATAACGATACCTTCTTCAACAGCTGCTTTAGTAGCTGAAAGTGCGTCATCAACTCTATCTTTTTTCTCTTTCATTTCAGTTTCAGTCGCTGCTCCTACTTTGATTACAGCTACTCCACCACTTAGTTTTGCAAGACGTTCTTGAAGTTTCTCTTTATCGTACTCAGAAGTTGTAGTCTCCATCTGAGTTTTAATCTCAGCTATACGAGCAGCTACACCAGCTTTTGCACCAGCGCCGTTAACGATAACTGTATTGTCTTTGTCTATTACAACACGACCAGCTTCACCTAGGTCTTCTATGTTTGTCGTTTCAAGTGTACGTCCAACTTCTTCAGATACAACTTGACCACCAGTAAGAACACCAATATCTTGAAGCATTGCTTTTCTTCTGTCACCAAAACCTGGAGCTTTAACAGCAGAAATATTTAGAACACCACGCATTTTGTTTACAACTAAAGTTGCAAGAGCTTCACCATCTACATCTTCAGCGATGATAAGTAAAGGACGATTAGTTTTTTGAACCTGTTCAAGAACTGGAAGAAGGTCTTTTAAACTTGAAATTTTAGAATCAAAAAGAAGGATAAATGGATTTTCAATCTCAGCTGTCATTTTTTCAGTATTTGTAATGAAGTAAGGACTTAAATAACCTCTATCAAACTGCATACCTTCAACAACTTCTAACTCATCTTGAATACCCTTAGCCTCTTCAACAGTGATAACACCATCTTGACCAACCTTATCCATAGCCTCAGCAATCATATCTCCAATAGTTGTATCAGAATTAGCAGAGATAGAAGCTACTTGAGCAATCTCATTTTTACCACCAACAGATTTTGAAGATTTTTTCAACTCTTCTAAGATAGATGCAGTTGCTTTATCCATTCCACGTTTAACTTCAACTGGGTTTGCGCCAGCAGTGATGTTACGAAGACCTTCTTGATAGATTGCATTTGCTAAGATAGTTGCAGTAGTTGTACCGTCACCAGCCTCATCAGCAGTCTTAGAAGCAACCTCTTTAACAAGTTGTGCACCCATGTTTTCTAGAGTATCTGGAAGTTCAATCTCTCTTGCAACTGAAACACCATCTTTTGTAAGAATTGGAGCACCAAAACTTTTTTGGATTAAAACATTACGTCCACGTGGACCCATTGTTACTTTTACTGCATCTGCTAGTTTTTGAACACCAACTGCTAGTTTATTTCTTGCTTGGTCTGAAAAAATTATTTCTTTTGCCATACTTATATATCTCCTATAGTTTTTAAATTATTTAACGATGCCTAAAAGATCATCAAGTTCTATTACAAGGTAAGTTGCACCATCTAGTGTTAATTCACTACCTGCATATTTACCAAATACTACTGTATCATTTACAGCTACATCTTTTACTTCTTTACTTGCTGCGATAACCTTGCCTGATGAAGGTTTTTCTTTTGCAGAGTCTGGAATATAAATACCAGAAGCTGTTGTTTTTGCCTCTTCTACACGTTGCACTAAAACACGTTTACCTAATGGTTCAAAGTTCATAAAAATACCTTTATTTATATAATGTTGGAATTTTACATGATTTACAGTTTCATGTCAATATTTCTTGAGTCAATATGACTAAACTATATTTAGCCTTTTATAGTCAATATCAATTCTTTTTTGCTTTTAGGAAATAATAAGCATTGATAACGTATAATTCCACCTTCTTAAAAGTGTGTCACGGTAGCTCAGCTGGTTAGAGCACTGGTCTCATAAGCCGGGGGTCGAGGGTTCAAGTCCCTCTCTTGACACCATCTTTTAAACTCTTTCAAAACAAAAATCACTAATAAATTAACTTTTTACAAAATATATTCTTTAAAATATATATTTATTTAGTTGTTTCAAAAATACACGCTTTAATTTGAAGATATGTAGTAAAAAGCTATCTAAAAAGATAACTTTTAATTCTAAAGAAGATTATAAATATCTTTAAGACCATCTATGTCAGATATTACAAGAGGTGAAGTGCTTTCAATTAGTTCTTGTTTATATAGTTTTTTTAACATTCTAGATAATGTTTCTGGAGTTATATTTAGCTCACTTGCTATTGCTATCTGTTTTACATTTTGAATACTTTCTTCATGCTCAACTATATATTTTGCAACTTTTTGCTCAGATGTTAAAGTTAATTCTCTTTCAACAAGGTTTGATAAAGATCTAAGTTTAAGACTTAAAGATTTAATAATTCCAAACGAGATAGCTGGGTCATTTAAAAATTCTTTTTCAAATGTTTCAAAAGGAACTTTCATAATTTTAGATTGAGTTATTGTGACACAGTTTGCAGGATATGGAATTTTTTCAAAACATGCAAGTTCTGCTATAGAAGTTACTGCTGCTGATGTCATAAGTTGAACTTCGCCACCAGATGGTTTAGACTTATAAACTCGAATGTTTCCCTCAAGTAATATATGCATATACTTAGGCTCATCAGATTGAAAGAATATTATAGAATTTTTTTCATATGTTTTAATGTCTGAAAAACTCATTAGTTTTGATAATGCTTCATCACTCATATTTTGAAAGTAAGTACATTCACGAATGGTTTGTATTGTATTTTTCTGTTCTTGTGCTGTCATAAGATGAATTTTAGCCACTTTTTTATAAAAGTAGTATTTAAAAAACTAATATTTTAAAATTTATGTGAAACTTAGTGTTGATGATTATCAATGACAGTTTATATTCGTTTTAATATACTCCTTGCAATAAATATTTTATAAGGACTAAATTATGAGTTTATTACCAGATAATGCAAGCAAGATTGAAGTTCAAGGTTCAGATGTAGATTTTTTTACTTATGAAGAAGATGGTATGACGATGTTTCAGTTTGATTCATCTATGACAGGCCCTCCTTCTCCTATGGTAAATGCTATGTGTGGTCTTAAACTGTTAGATGCTGCTAATAAAAGATTAGTAATGATTAATCATAAACCACCTATGGGACTTTTTCCAAAAATTGAAGATAAATACAATTATGTTATTGAAGAATTAAGTGATGGAAGACATAAAATAGTTTTTTCTTCTAAATAAGAGTTTAAAATGAATATTTCACAAGAATTTGCACCTCCTTATAAACTTGTAATTCCATATTTTATTATTGGTGTAATGTTTTACTTTGTGAGTATTATTTATACGTTTGCTTTTGATATGACTGACTTTCATTATTTAGATGTAAAAGTTTTAGCTTGGGTTCATCTATTTCTTCTTGGTTTTGTAATGATGATAATTTTTGGTGCAATGGCCCAACTTTTACCTGTTGTTCTTGAAGTAGGCCATTTTGGAATTGAACTTTTTTATGCAATTTGGCCACTTTTAATTATAGGTACCTTACTTATGGTTAGCGGATTTCTATTTTCTCCTGCGATTTTGCCTTATGGTGGAACAGTTGTTCTTATCTCTATGCTGATTTTTATATTTGATATTTTTATGACTTTGAAAAATGTTAAAAAATTTAATTTAGCAGTTACTACAGTTTTATTAGCAAATATTTCTCTATTAATGGGAATAATTGTTGGAATAATAATGGCACTTGGTTATGCTGGACAGATTGAAGTTGATATTTCATCTTTACTAAAAGCCCATATATACCTTGTTATTGGTGGGTATATTATAATTACAATTATGGGTTTATCTATGATACTTATTCCTATGTTTGGCCTAGCGCATAACTTTTCAAATAAACCTGTGAAAATTGCAGTTTCACTCATGAGCGCATCTGTAATAATGGTACTTAGTTCTGTTTTACTAGGTATAGAATTTATATCAAATATTGCTTATTTATTAAGTGTTATTGCAGTAAGTTTGTATGTTTATCAAATTAGCATCTTATATAAAAAAAGAGCTAGAAAGATACAAGATATATATTCATACTCGATGATGGCTGCTTTTGGATCATTAGTTTTTTCTATTTTGTCTTTAGTTGTATACTTTATATCAGAAATTGATAAATTTTTAGTAGTTGCTATGTGGTTTATATTTTCTGGTTTTTTTGGTTTTTTAATTTCTGGACATCTATATAAAATAGTTCCATTTTTAGTGTGGTTTGAAAAGTTTTCTCCATTAGTTGGAAAAGAAAAAGTTCCGATGCTTGCAGATATGATTCCAGACCGTGCAACTTATATGCAGTTGATTTTTACTTTTATAGGAGTTCTTATTTCAATACTAGGTATTTTTATATCTGATACAGACATATTTAGAGCAGGGGTTAGTTTCTTGGTTATAGGTGCACTATTTTTTGTGTACTCATTAAGATATATATTAAAATTTAAAGGATAAATTATGCCAACAAGAGAAGAAGTTTTTGAATCAATATCACATGTAAAGGATCCAGAGGTTGGGTTTAACTTAGTTGAAATGGGATTAATATATGATGTTGATATTGCAGATAGTGGTGCTTGTGTAGTGACTATGACACTTTCAACAAAGGCTTGCCCTATGCATCAGTTAATCGCACAATGGGTAAAAGAAGCTGCTGAAAAAGTTGAAGGAATCACTGAAGCAGAAGTAAATGTAGTCTGGGAGCCAGCTTGGAACCCAACTATGGCAGATGAACATGTTAAAGTTGCTATGGGTGGATAATTTTTTATTTAGATCTTCAGTAGATGTTTAAGGTATATTTTTCATAAAAATCAATAAATTTTTTGTGCCCACGAGTAACATTTTTTATTGTTTTTAGTTATTTTAATAAACTTAATCGTAATTTCAATTTTATAATTAATAATGATGATATTATAGAAAGATTAAAAATTAAAGGTAACTATATGAGATTTCTCTCCATTATTTTAGGAATATCACTTTTTTTAACTTCTTTGTATGCAAAACCAAGTTATGTTAATGCAAAACCACTTCATAAACTTGTAAAAAGTTCGGTAGGAAATGTTAGAAGTTCATCAACCATCCAAGTTCCAATTATTACTTGGGGTGGAGATATTGCAACTATTTATGCAAATGGTAACTCTTCGTATACAAAAAAAGGTTCACTTTTTTCACAAGCAGGACTAAATTTAAAACTAGTTAGAGAAGATAGTTTTCCAAAACAACTTAAAGCTTATATGAGTGGTAAATCTCCATATATTCGTTGTACTATGGGAATGTGTGCTCAAGCAAGTGAACTTTTAAATAAAGACTCAAGAACAAAACCTGTTATGATTTATCAATTAACATGGTCAGCAGGTGGGGACGCACTTGTCGTTAAGTCAAATATTAAAAGAGCAAAAGACTTAAAGGGTAAAACTATAGCTATTCAAGCTTATGGCCCACATTTAGATTACCTTACTAAGGTTCTTTCGGATGCAGGTTTATCTGCTAAAGATGTAAAAATAAAATATCTAGCAGACTTAACAGCAACTGATAACTCACCAATGTCAGCTTTTTATGAGAATGATATAGACGCAGCTTTTGTGATTATTCCAGATGCACTTGCTTTAACATCAAATGGTACTGTAGGAACAGGTTCAGAAGATTCAGTTAAAGGTGCACATATCCTTTTATCTACTAAAACAGCAAATAGAATTATTTCAGATGTATATGCAGTTAGATCTGATTATTATAAGGCAAATAAATCTAAAGTTGAGAAGTTTGTAAAAGTACTTTTTAAAGCAAATGAAGAGACAGCTAATATAATGAGAGGTTCTTCATCTGAAAAAAGAAAACTACTCCGTTCTGCAGGAAAGATTCTTTTAGATTCAGAACAAGCTACAGCTGATACTGAAGGGTTATACTTAGACGCAGAGTTTGCTGGGTATGCAGGAAATGTTAAATTTTTTACAAACAAAAATTATCCACGTAACATGACTAAATTAAATAAAGAGATTCAAAAATCATATAAAAAAATCGGACTATTATCTAAAATAACTCCAATGAAGTCAGCTTCATGGAATTATAATAAAATGAAAAAAGGTCTTAATAAAACATCAACTGTACAAAAACAGCATTTTGATTCAAATAAGGTCGCATCTGTTGTAGCTAGAAAACAGCAACAAGGAACACTTGCAGAAGGTGAAATATTTTCTTTTGAAGTGTTTTTTCAACCAAATCAAAATACTTTTTCATCAGATATGTATGAAGATGCTTTTAAAAAGATTATTGATTTATCAAGTACTTATGGTGGTGCTTTGATTACTGTTGAAGGTCATAGTGATCCTATGGGTTATTTAAAAAGTAAGAAAAAAGGGTCTCAGCAAGTTGTACTTTCTAGAATTAAACAATCTGCAAAAAACCTTTCTCTTTCTCGTGCTATTGCGGTAAGAGATTCTGTAATGAATTTTGCTCAAGCTCAAGGTGTATCTCTTGATCCTTCACAGTTTGCAGTTATTGGACAAGGTATTATGAATCCTAAAACAGGATTATGTGGTTCATCTCCATGTGCCCCAAAAACAGAAAAACAGTGGAGAAGTAATATGCGTGTAAAGTTTAGAATTATTCAAGTAGAAGCAGAAGCATCTGTTTTCTCTCCTTTATAAGGTTAATTGATGAGAAAACAGACACAGATATTTTTATTTATAATAATTTCAATTGTTATTGTTGCATATAATAATTTCACGAGTAGTAAATCTGCTATACAGCATACAATCCAAGCAAAAAGCCAAAATATTTCAAGTTCAAAAGATAGCCAAGTTGATAATACTCAAAACTTTAAGATGTCTTGGCCTAAAGATATAAAAGATGATGCAGCAATATCAGATCAATTTGGTAAAAATTTTTATCTTATATTAGATGGTTCTGGAAGTATGGATGATAGAGAATGTTCAGATGGACGTAGAAAAATAGATGTTGCTAAAATCGCTATGAAAAATTTTGTAAATGATATAGATCCAATGGCTAAAGTTGGTCTATTTGCGTTTGACTTTAATGGAGTTAAAGAACGTGTTGCATTAGGAAAAAACAATAGAGATCTTTTAAAGTCAGAGATTGATAAAATTCGTGATGGTGGACGCACGCCACTTGGCCAATCTTTGAAATTTGCTTATGAAAAATTAACACAAGAAGGAAGAAAACAGTTAGGATATGGAGAATACCATATAGTAGTTTTAACGGATGGAATTTCTAGTGATACCAGTCTTTTAGTTGAATCTGTTTCTGAAATTATTAAAAAATCACCTGTAGTTATACATACTATTGGTTTTTGTATTGGTGAAAATCATACCTTAAATCAACCGGGTAAAACTTATTATAAGGCTGCAAATGACCCTAAGTCTTTATCTGCTGGACTAGGTGATGTTTTAGCTGAATCAGAGTCTTTTAAGGTATTGTCATTTGAATAAACATGTGAAAATTTCGTTATTTGTATTAGTTCTAGGTATTATGGTTCTTGTTGCTGCTAAAATATTTATGCCTAACCTTTATGATGATTTACAAATAGATAGTTCAGATGCTGCGTCTACTAAGGGGACTATTCATATAGGAGTTGATAATTGGGTTGGTTATATTCCATTATGTTCATCTCATATGAAAAAAACTATGAGAAGACGTGGTTATATTTTAGAATGTATTAATGATAATGCAAACTATAAAGAAAGATTTTCAAATATAAAAAATGGAAAATATGATTTTGCCGTAGCAACTGTTGATTCATATATTATAAATGCTTCAAAAATGAACTTTCCTGGAACTATTATCTCTGTTATTGATGAGTCTAAAGGTGGTGACGCAATAGTTGCATGGGAAAGTTCTGCTGATTCTATAGAAGATTTAAAAAAATCAAATGATTTAAAAATAGCATTTACTCCAGACTCTCCAAGTTCATATCTTTTAAAAGCAGTCGGTTCACATTTTGATGTACCTATGTTTAAGCAAAGATCTGGCTTTTGGCAAAAAGAAACTGATGGTTCATCTGCAGCATTAAATCTGTTTTTAAAGAAGAAAGTAGATATGGCAGTTTTATGGGAGCCAGATGTTTCTAAAGCCTTATCTAAAAAAGGTGTTAAAAAGATTTTAGGTACTGAAGATACAAGTAAACTTATAGTTGATATTTTAATAGCAAACCGCAGTATTTCAAAAAATAAGCCAGAACTTATAGAAGCACTTTTAGAAAATTATTTTAAAACTTTAAAGTTTTACAGAGGTGACGAAGAGTCTCTTATAAAAGAGATTAAAAGGCAATCAGATGTTAATACTGAGCAAGCAAAAAAACTTCTTCATTCGGTATCTTGGGCCTCATTAGCTGATAATGGCTTGTCTTGGTTTGGTATTGCTTATGCTGACCAGCCAGCGAATGAGGGATTGGTTGAAACAATAGAATCAACTATTGATATCTTAAGTGATAGCGGAGATTTTAGTTCTAATCCACTTCCTGAACATAATCCATATCGTATAACAAATTCATCTTTTATAGCAGATTTATACGAAAAAGCTATGAATATAGGTTTTGGAAATAAAAATACAGTAGTTCAAGATGACTCTTTAACAAGAGAATTCAAGGCATTAAGTACTAATTCTTGGAAATCTTTAAAAGAAATTGGAACTTTAAAAGTTAGACCTATCTCCTTTCAAAGTGGTACTTCTGTTTTAAGCGATGAAGGAAAAGAAGAATTAGATAAGGCACTTCAACAGTTAGAACATTATCCAAATTTTCGTGTTGTTATTAAAGGACATACCGGTCTTAGAGGAGATAAAAAGATTAATCTTAGTCTTTCTCATGATAGAGCAAAGTCAGTTGCTTCTTATATGGAAGATATATATGGAGTTAATTCTAATAGGTTAAGAGTAATTGGTTTTGGTGGAACTAAACCATTAAGAAAAAATGCAGGAGAGTCTTCAAGATCTTATAATTATAGACTTCCTAGAGTTGAATTATCTTTGGTTGCTGAGTTATTATAATGAATAAAAAGTTTTCTAAATCATCTATAAAGTCGGAGGTTTTAAAAAAGAGTTTTTCTATGCCATCTTTAGTATATCCAGCAACTTTATCTATATTGGCAACGGCAGGTTTCTTTACCTTTGGTAGCTCAAGTATAGTACTTGGTTTAGCTGTGGCTAGTGGAGCAGTAGCAGGAGGGTCTTGGATAAAAAATTATCTTCTTGGTTATGATGAACTAGCTGCTGAACATGTGAAAAAGATGCATGAAAGAATGCAAGTTTCTAGAGAAGAAATTATTTCTGAGTTAAAAAAAGATCTTTCTAGATTAGATAATGATAGAGCTTTATATCAGTTAAATATGTTAAATGATAAGTATTTACGACTTCAAGAGTTACTTGCAAGTAAGCTTGATACAACAGAGCTAGCGTATCAAAGATATTTAGGTATGGCAGAGCAGGTGTTTTTATCGGCTTTAGATAATCTTTTAGAACTTGTATCTAGATATAAGAGTATTCAAACAATTAGTGTTGATTACATAGATAAAAGAAAAGAGGAATTAGAAGTAGGTGGTATAGTAGTTTCAGAAAGAGCTGAGTATAAGAGTTTAGAAACAAGAGAAGGTATCTTTGATAAGCAAAAAAGATTGATAGAAGCACTTTTAGCCAAAAATGAGGAGGCTATGACGGAGATAGATAAGACAACAGCAGCAATATCTGGAATGATGACTAAAAGAGGTAATGCTCAACTTGATCTAGAAACTGCTATGCAAGAGTTAAGTTCTCTTGCAGATAGAGCCCAAGAATATTCAATTAGTAAATCTTAATAAAGGAAATAAATATGAGTGAAACATTAACAAGTATAGAAGTTAATTCTGTTAAGAAAGAGTTAGAAGCACCTGATTTAGAAGCCAAAGCAGATTCAGAACTTGTAAGTCAAGCAGATGATATTGTTAGTCGTCTTATAAAGATATCGCCTAATGATCATAAAGGACAAAGTGAGGCTGTTTTAGCTATTGAAAATATGAGTTCAAAAATTCAGCTTGAAGCATCTAGAAAAAGTGCTATGCTTAAAGAACCTATTCATAAACTTTCTCGTAGAACAGAAGATGGTGGACCTGTAGCTAATGCTTTAATTGACTTAAAAATGACAGTTGAAGAGATTGACCCAGGAAAGTTTGATTTTTCTGAAGGTTGGGCTGTTAAATGGGTTGGATTTTTACCTTTTGTTGGTAAACCAATTAAAAAATATTTTAGTAAGTATCAGAGTGCATCGGTTACTATAGACGCTATTGTTAAATCTTTGGAAGATGGACGTGAAGTTCTGAAACGTGATAATATTACTCTTGCTGCAGATCAAGCTGCTATGCGTGATTTAACTTTTAAGCTTCAGCGTTCTATTGAATTAGGACGTTTAATAGATGAAAAATTAACTTCTTACTTAGAAACAGAACTACCAACAGATGATCCACGTTATAGATTTATGAGTGAAGAATTACTTTTTCCTCTTCGTCAACGTATAACAGATATTCAGCAACAATTAGCAGTAAATCAGCAAGGTATCTTAACAATTGAGATTATTATGCGTAATAATAAAGAGTTGACACGTGGTGTAAATAGAGCTTTAAATGTTACTATTAATGCTCTTCAAGTTGCTGTTACTTTAGCACTTGCTCTTGCAAATCAAAAAATTGTATTAGAAAAGATTCAAGCTGTAAATAAAACTACAGATGAATTAATAGCAAACACATCAAAAGCACTTAGACAACAAGGTACGCAAATTCATAAGATGGCTTCGTCTACATCTTTAAATATAGATACACTAAAGCAATCATTTATAGATATTCATGCTGCTTTAGAAGATATTTCATCTTTTCGTAAAAATGCACTTCCTCAAATGGCTCAAACTATAATTGAACTTGATGAGTTAACGACTAAGAGTGAAAAAGCTATTGTAAAAATGGAAGAAGCTAAGGTTCAAACTTTAAATTTTTCAATTGAAGCACTGTAAGTAATAATTAAATAAAAAAAGGAATTAAAATGAAAAAAATCATATCAATCGTATTAATGTTAATCGTATCTACTTCTTTGTTTGCAAAAGATAGCTATAGAGTTGCTTGGTCTCACTATACAGGTTGGGAACCATGGGGTTATATGCAAGATTCAGGTGTTTTGAAGAAGTGGGCAGATAAGTATGATATAGAGATTGAGTTGACTCTTGTAAATGATTATATAGAGTCTATTAATCTTTATACATCTGGTACATTTGATGCCGTTACAGTAACAAATATGGATGCATTAACTATTCCTGCTGTTGGTGGAATTGATTCAACTGCACTTATTATTGGTGATTTTTCAAATGGAAATGATGGAATCTTAGCTAAAAATGCTTCTTCAGTTAAAGATTTAAAAGGAAGAGATATAAAGCTTGTAATGTTATCTGTTTCACATTACATGTTAGCTCGTGCCTTAGATAAAAATGGACTTAGAGAAAGAGATGTTAAGCTTGTAAATACTTCTGATGCAGATATTGCGTCTATTTTTATGACAGATAAAAATTCAGCAATTGTTACTTGGAATCCACCTCTTGCTCAAGCAAGAACTTCAAAGGGTGCAAAAATGTTATTTGATTCTTCAGATATTGCTGGTGAAATTATTGACATGATGTTAGTTAAAACAGATGCAAATGTAAAGCTAAAGAAAGCACTTGTTGGTGCTTGGTATGAGACAATGAAAGAGATGAAAACAAAAAAGATGATTGCTTATATGGCAAAAGAATCTGCAGCAACTGTTCCAGAATTTGAAGCACAACTAAAAACAACTAAAATGTTTTATAAGCCAAATGCAGCAGTTGCTTTTATTCAAAGTAATGATTTAAAGAATACTATGAAAATGGTTCGTGATTTTTCTTTTGATAAGGGACTTTTTGGAGATGGTGCACCTGATGCAAATTTTATAGGTATTTCATATCCAGATAAAAGTGTCCTTGGAAATAAGAAAAATGTAAAACTTCGTTTTGATGATACTTATATGAAAATGGCTGCTGAAGGAAAATTATAATATATGAAACGTCCATCTTTTTTTGGTCTACATGCAGAAGTTTCTAAGGGTTTAAAATGGTTCTTAGGGCTTCTGCCTTTTGCATTTATTGTAGTTTTTTATCTTATAGCTTCAGATATACGTCATAAGGAAAATGAGTATGACAAACTTCTTCCTACACCTTCTCAGATAGTGTCTGCAGTAGATAGAGTTGCTTTTAGTGAAGATAAAAGAACTGGTGAATATCTTTTATGGAAAGATAGTGCAGCAAGTCTTAAGCGTCTTATTATAGGTGTTGTTTTGGCTGCTATATTAGCTCTTTTGTTAGGGTTAAATATGGCTATGTTTGATGGTTTAAATAGTTTCTTTTATTCATTTATTACTTTTATTTCTATGATACCTCCTTTGGCCATTTTACCTATTTTATTTATAAGTTTTGGAGTTGATGAATTTGCAAAAATATTTTTGATATTTATTGGTATATTTCCTGTACTTACAAGAGATATTTACATTTCAGTTAAAAAAATTCCAAAGGAGCAAATAATTAAGGCTCTTACTCTTGGTGCATCACAGTTAACAGTTGTTTATAGAATAATACTTCCTCAAATTTTCCCACGACTCTTAGATGCAGTTCGTTTATCTCTTGGTTCTGCATGGCTTTTTCTTATTGCAGCAGAAGCTATTGCTGCATCTGAAGGTTTAGGTTATAGAATATTTTTGGTTCGTCGCTACTTAGCAATGGATGTTATTTTAACTTATGTTTTATGGATAACATTGATAGGCTTTTTATTAGACTTTACACTTAGAATGATAGTAAAGAAGTTTTATCCATGGTATGTGAAATAATATGAAGAATTTTTTACATATAGAAGATTTGTACAAACAGTATGGTAATAAAGTTATCTTAGATAATATTGATTTATCAGTAAAAAAAGGCGAGATTTGTACCTTGGTTGGACCAAGTGGTTGTGGAAAGTCAACTTTATTACGAATTATTTTAGGTCAAGAGCTTCAAAGCAGGGGTGATATATCTATAGATGGAAAAGATGTTGGTTTTGCATCCTCTGATAGAGGTATAGTTTATCAAAGATATTCACTTTTCCCACATCTAAGTGTTTTAGAAAATGTAATGCTTGGACATACTCTTGAAGATGGTTTTTTTGAACGAAGAAAAAATCGTAAAAAGTATGAAAAAGAAGCTATGTTTTATCTTGAAAAAGTAAGACTTGGTGAGCATGCTCATAAGTATCCTCATGAACTATCTGGTGGAATGCAACAACGTGCGGCAATTGCACAAGCTCTTTTAAAAAAGCCAAAAATACTTCTTATGGATGAGCCTTTTGGTGCACTTGATCCTGACACACGTGAAGATATGCAACTATTTTTACTTGAATTATGGGAAGAAAATCCAATGACAATCTTTTTTGTTACTCATGATTTAGAAGAAGCTCTTTTTGTAGGTAGTAGACTTCTTGTTTTATCTCAGTATTATATGGATGATAGAGGTAAACAAGCAAAAGATAGAGGCGCAAAAATAGTTGGAGATTATCTTTTAGACGCGAATGTTAAATCTACTGATTTTAAACAGTCTCAAGAATTTAAAAAATTAGTTAAAAAAATACGTTCTTCAGGTTTTGATCCAGAGAATGAGCAGCATGTAAGAGATTTTAATCTAAATCATCCAGATTCTTATCAAACTCTTGAAGATTATGAAGACTCTTCACAGTAGCTAGTTTAGTAATCTAGAACTTTCTATATAGTCTGAAAACATTGTTTTTTCTAATATATAGGCGTTTATAAGAAAATCTTTTTCTATGCCTATATGATTTCTTATATCTTCTAGACTCATATTTTCCATTGATTTAAAGTCAACTTCATTTAAAGGTTTGCATTTTGATATATGTCCTAGATTAGATGCTATATCGAATATAATATGCTCATCTTTATAAAACTTAAAAACTTTAGGATATAGATGCTCAGTTACAAAGTGATATAAAAATTTTTCAAGTTTCATGACTTTATTTGTAGAACCCATAGTAAAACCAATGACAAAGGCTTCATCCTTTGGTAACATTCCTCTACCTAAAATAAGGTGAATACAGTCATGTGTATATAAATTAACCGCACCATTAAACATATCGATACCGGGAAAGTCCATGTCTGGATTTTCTACAAGTCTTACTATAAAAGGAATTTCTGAAGCATCATTAGATGTTTCATGCATTTTAGCTAAGGCATCTTTTAAACTTATATTAGAATTTGATAATGGTATATGAAAAGATTTATAAAAACTCAATGCACTTAACCCTTTGTTAATGTAGTTATAATCTCATTTTTTTCTTGAGTACAAACTTGCCATCTAGTAGGTATAAGTAAGATTGTATCTCCTTGTTTTATCTTATCAACCTTATCATCTGTAATCATAAATGCATTTGACTTAGCTAGAGGAGAGACCATTCCAGGACTTCTTTTTTCAACAGGTTCAAAAAATTCTCCATCATAATATCCTGGTATTACCGTGTATTTCCCAGCTCTTTGCGAAAAATCTTCTTTCATTTTAGCTTTGAAACTTCCTATGTAAGGTCGTCTTGCATTGTGTAATTTTAAGATAATACTTTGAGCAAATATTTCAAAATTTACAGCTGCAGCTAAAGGATTTCCTGGAAGATTTAGTACATAAGTTCTACCGATACGACCAAATGTTGTTGGTTTTCCAGGTTTTATGTCTATTTTTGAAAAGTATGTTTCATAATCAAAAGAAGAAAAAGCTTCTTTTGTAAAGTCTGCATCTCCTACACTAACTCCACCAGAAGTTATAATAAGATCTGCTCCTTCAAGTGCAGAAGATATATGTTTTTTAATGTCTTCAAGTGTATCTTCAGCGGTACCTATAAAAATAACATCACAACCTAGTTCAGTAGAACGAGCTAAAAAAGTTGGAGTATTAGTATTGTGAATTTGATGAGCTTGAACAGTTTCAAAATGCATTTTAAGCTCTTTTCCAGATGCAAATACAGCAACACGAGGTCGTTTTGTTACGTATACATGGGAAATTCCCTGCGAAGCAAGCATTGTAATATGATGAGCATGTATTTTAATCCCAGAATGAAGAAGTTTGTCCCCAGACTTTATATCTTCGCCTTCATAACGAATATGTTGAGCCTGTCTTATGTTTGATGGTAGTAAAATTACATTTTTTGAAATGATTTCTATATCTTCTATTGGAACAACTGCCTCAGCTCCAACTGGAACTCTTGCTCCTGTCATAATTTTAAGGCTACATCCATTTTCAACAATGTCTTTAGAATCATCTCCAGCAAAAATAGTATCTCCAACGATAACTTCTTTACCTGCATCTGCATGCTTGATTGCATATCCATCCATTGCAGAATTATTAAATGCTGGTAGATTATAAACAGCTATAACATCATTTGAAAGTATTCTACCAATAGATGCTTCAAGAGACACAATCTCTGAGTGTAAAGGCTCAACCCATTCGTCTATCTGCTTTAATGCCTCTTCAATTGATAATGCCATCTGTTCCCCTAAAATAAAATATGAATTATTATAAGCAAAATAGGGTAAAATTTTACCAACAAAGGA
>Ga0256826_1000974_pt1 | contig 17798 bp, 17 predicted proteins | sample CV79metaG_FD_185975 | JGI IMG/M metagenome (GOLD analysis project Ga0256826, IMG submission 185975) | Hydrothermal vent microbial communities from East Pacific Rise, Pacific Ocean - CV79 | ecosystem: Environmental > Aquatic > Marine > Hydrothermal vents | place: Pacific Ocean: East Pacific Rise...
TGCTTAAATATAAAGCAGAGAGAAAAGGTGGAGAGGTTATTGAGGTTGACCCACAATTTACTTCTCAAAAATGTTCTTGTTGTGGTCATATATCTAAAGAGAATAGAAGGAGTCAAAGTAAATTTAGATGTGTTAAGTGTGATTTCAGACTTAATGCTGATTTAAATGCCTCTTTGAATATTCTAAATACCGTGGGACACATGGAGAAAGTTTCTTAAATATCTAAACATTAGTTTGGAGTTCTCAACCATATCTATAAAAGAATAGATATTATTTTTTTATTTATTTATAAAATTTTCTTATCTATTATAATTAAAAAAATAGTATCTTATATCTATTCAAAAACACCCACCTCCTTACTCTTTCTTAACAAACAATATTCATTTATAGTTATATTTACAGATAAAGTGTTATTATTCGCTATTAACTCTACAGAATATTGTAGGGTTGGCTTTAGCCGACCAATAAAAAGAGAGAGATAAAATGAATATAACAAAACAAGAGATAGATAACCGTATTGCACTTTATGCTTTAATTTCAAGATTAATGATGACTGAAGTGGATAGTGAATTTTTAAAGTCTATTGAAGAGAGTGCCGAGATATTGAATCTTTTCCCCAATTATAAAGATTGGGAGAAGCGTAAAGAGTTCTCTAACACTATTTTAAAAGAGCGTTATTTGGATGTTGACTTTACCAATCTATTTTTAATGCACCTTGTTCCATATGAGACCTTTTATACCCGTGATGACCAGATGATAGAGAGTGGTGGAGATAATCCATTGATGAATCTTTATGATGCGTTGGCATTTCGTGTAGAGCTTAATGAAGCAAGAGTAATAAGTCCTGACCATATTGGTGTAGAGTTAGAGTTTATGTATATGCTCTGTGATGCGTTAAGAAAAGCTTTTGAAGCAGATGATAAAGGTGGAGTTGAAGAGTTACTGTTGGTTCAACAAGGATTTTTAAGAGATCATCTTTTAAATTGGGCTCCACTCTTTTTAATCAATATGAAAAAAGAGTCAAGAACAGCACTCTATCATGATGGTGCAGAGTTGGCATTAGAGTTTATCTTAAGTGACTATGAGTATGTTTGTGAACAGCTTAAGGCATTGGCGTAAAGATGGCTTTAGCATTCGATGTAAGCTCTTGTGTTAGAGCTACCAGTAAATTCTCTGAATGTACAAAATGTGTCGATATTTGCCCCGTATCTACCATTGAGTTTGTAGATAATATTCCTGCTTTTACACCATCTGCATGTATTGAGTGTGGAGGGTGTGTTGGTGTTTGTCCAACAGAATCTTTCTCTTTAAGTGATTTTTCTGTTCTTAATTTCTTTTTTGAATCAATGGAAAAGCATCAACATAAGTTTTCTTGTCGTGTCGATATTCCATGTTTAAGTATGCTTAGTGTTGAGGAGTTAATCTCTTTTGCTTTGGCTTCAAAAGAGCAGATAGTTTTAGATACCCAATCTTGTAACTATTGTGGGGGAGATTCAAATAAATTACGCCACCAGCTTGAAACCAATATTGAAGAGGCAAATTTTATTTTATCTGCTTTTTCAGATAAAGAGATTTTAGTGAAAGCTTTTGATGAGAAAGAGGAGTATTGTAAAAAAGATATAGATATTAGAGACAGGCGTTCATTCTTTTCATTAAAAGGTGTGGTTAAGAGTAAAAAAGAGTTTGATGAGGCTGTATTAGAAGATGAATTAAAAGAGTTTGCTTTAGATATGGATACCATTGCACGAATTAAAGATAAAAAAATTCCAAATAGAAGAAAACTACTTTTTTCACTTTTGAAACGAGAGGATAGACCCAAAGTTTATGAGATATTGGCAGAAGATGATATATCTTTTACTTCTCAAAAATTTATAGATGAAAGTTGTACCAACTGCCAAATATGTTATCGTATCTGTCCAACAGGTGCATTAAGTTCTGATTTAAAGTTTTCGGTTATTAATTTTGATGCGATGATGTGTGTTAAGTGTCATCTTTGTCATGATGTTTGTGAACCAAATTCTATTCAATTACAATCAGGGTTTGAGATAAAAGAGTTTTTTGAACCAACTCAACGTACTTTGGCAACCTTTAATGTAGAGCGTTGTAATGAGTGTGGAAACTACTTTACCTATAAAGGTGGAATCAAAGAGTGTTTCCGTTGTAAAATAGAGGAAGAGGAAGCGATGGAGCTTCATGCAAATGCTAAAAAGAGGGAGTTTTAGATGAAACCAGAAGAGATAAAACCCGATACTCAGCTCTGTACCATTATTGGTTACAACGCACAGACAGGGAACAGAAGAAGATTTTTTAATAAGATACTTAAAGCAAATGGTATAAATGCCACAGCAATTGCTTTGAATATAAAAGATGAACATTTTCACTTTACCATGGAGAGTCTTCCTCAATCTAAAGTGACACGGATGATGATAGAACCAGAGTTTCAGGAACAAGCTGTAGAGTATTGTGATGAACTTGATGAGCGTTCAAAAGTTCGTGGAATGGTGGGTTTTGTAGAGGTTATTGATGGAAAAGTTATGGGTTATAACCTTGATGTCGAGATTGATGATTTGGTTGAGAACCCTGAATTTTTTGATGAGAAGATGGTTTTAGCCATACGAATGATGCTTCTAGCCCAGCGTTGGTATGGTGCTAAAGTAGAGTTGGATATGATTCCAACAATTATATAGGAGAGTATATGTTAGATAAAGATATAGCAGAGTTAAGAGCAGAGATAGAAGCGTTTAAAAACAACAGTGAATTTTGTAATGATGGTTCATGTTCAAGTGAAGAAGAGGTAGATTTAAGAGATTATCCAAGCTACACCGAAGCATTATATGCAAAGCTTCTTGCCCCTCATGTAAGTGGTATCTATCTCTCTCGTTGGGATATAAAAGATATTGCTGATAAAGCAGGGGATTCAATGTCAATTCATCCACGAAAGCGTATGTTTGAACTATTAATGAAATATGCAGTAAGCCAAGAGCGAATGCAGTTGGTACTTGATGGACTAGAAGAACATATGCGTGAAAAGATGGAAACCTATCAAGAGTTTGCAGATACTTTCCCCCATTCAGCACCTATCTTTGAAGCAAAAATAGAGAAAGCAGAGAAGACAATTAAAATATTCCCACAGATTATGAAAGAGTATTTTTAAAAAATTACACTTATCAACAGTTTATCTACTCTCTTAATCTCTTTAGGGGGTGGAGTTGTCAAACTTACATCGATACTTATCAGTTCTCTCTAGTAAAAATAATCTAGAAAATATATATGGAAATATTAATAAAAGAATTTTTTAAGGATAAAATTATTTTTTTATGTTTAATATAGTTTTATTAAGAAAGAGGATATAATTTTAGTGAGTACTTAAGTAAAAATATTAAGCTTAAATAGTACTGCTTGATACACAAATCAAAGGATATGAGTGTGGAGATAATCTATCCTAAAAACTGTACTTATGAATGAAATCAGAAGGTATAGTATGCTTAAAGCACTTCAAAACTCTGTTTAAAAAATAGAGAAAAGATAAAATTACATAACTAAAAAGCTAAGTGAAAACTAAACTATAGCTGTAGTAAATCTTATGATAACAAATATGTTCAAAACAGCAAAAAGTTCAAGTGATAATCTAAATATGAGAGCAGGTCTAAAGTCGGGGATTAACTGTTCAATATGACAATAGTCTTCAAGGATTCCATATCTTTAACTATTTTTATCTATATATAATACAAAAGGTAAGTTGAATAAATTTTACCTCTTTTCTTATGTAGATGAATGAAAAGACAATTTAAATTTGGTTAATGTCCCTGTATAGAAAAAAATTAGAAAGAGCATTAAATGGATAATTTCACATTTGATTATTATAAAAAGATATTTCAATCTGTCTTAGAGCATGATTATAAAGTAATAACTCTAAAAGAGTTTTTTTTAGATGAGTATGACAAAGAGTCTAAAGTTTTAGTAAATAGAATAGATGTTGATATAAAGATAGAGAGATTAATAACTATCTGTCAAATCTTTAAAGAGTTAAATATAAAAGCAAGTATCTATCTAAGGCTACATGCTCCAGATTATAATCTGTTATCCATTGGAAATATTCAAATAATCAAAGATTCAATCTCTATAGGGTGTGAAATTGGACTGCATACAGAGCTTGAGGATATTGAAGGTTATTGTAATATAGATAAAAAAAGATTGCTTCGGAATGAGATGGAACTTTTTGAGACTATTTTTAATATTAAAGTTTATGGAACAGCATCTCATGGAGATAGAACACCCCATAATAACCTTAGGTTTTGGAAAAAAAATAGTCTCTCTGATTTTGGATTAGTTTATGAAGCTTATGATGAAAAATTATGGAATAATTGTCGATATGTGAGTGACAGTGAATGGACACAATGGAAAGCTTATGATAATGGTAAATTATTAGAGAATGATAGACGAACGCCAATAGAGCATCTTAAAGATGGTTGTAAAGTATTACACTTTTTAACCCATCCTGAAAGTTGGTATTATGGATATATTTATGAGTAAAAAAATAGTTACTATTCATCAACCAGACTTTATGCCTTGGTTGGGATTTTTTTATAAGATAAATAGAGCTGATACCTATGTTGTTTTAGACCATGTTACCAATAAATATAATGATCAAAGTTGGTTTAGACGGGTAAAATTGGCAACTAAAATGGGTGATTTTTGGTTGACTATTTCAGTAAAAAAACCAATTAAATCATCTTTTATTCCTATAAATGAAATGGAGATTAATAAAAGTGTTAACTATATTAAAATGCTTAAAACTATAGAGCAGACTTATGCTAATGCACCTTTCTTTAATGATATATTTCCTTTTGTTCAAAAGTGGTTTATGAGTAATGAGCCACTTTTAAGTAGACGAAATATGAATTTTATTGAAGATATTATGCAGTTATTAAAGATTGATACAAAAATTATCTACTCCAGTGGATTGGGGTGTCAATTTAAATCTAATGAGTTATTAATAGAGATTTTAAAATCACAGAATGCTACTACTTATCTGTGTGGTAATGGAGCAGAGGGTTATCAGAAAGATGAACTCTTCTTAGAAAAATCTATTGCTTTGGAATATAATAAATTTAAACCAAAAGCCTATTTTCAATCAAATACAAAGAGTTTTCAATCGGGTTTATCTGTGATTGATTGCTTAATGAATATTGGTCCTAAAGAGACACAAAAAATAATAAAATAATTGAACAAATAAAAGACTCTGTATGTAGAATTTGATTTCATACATGAGCATAGTTTTATGGATATAAATCATAAAGCTGTATATATAATTAAATAAGTTTAGGAGACAACAATGAAAGTTGCATTAATTGGTAATATGAATAATAATTTTTTTTCTATAATGAGATATTTAAGAGATTTGGGTGTAGATGCACATTTATTTATGTATGAGAAGGAGTATGACCATTTTAAACCTGAAAAAGATACTTTTCAGATAGAGAAATATAACGAATATATTCATGTACTTTCTATTATCCCAAGTGTAAAAGGTCTATTTTTTTTAGATAAAGATAAAATAAGAAGAGAATTAGATGGATATGATATTTATATAGGTTGTGGTCTTGCTCCAGCTATTTTCTTTAAATTGGGTATGACTTTAGATATTATTATTCCTCATGATGATGGTATAGAGTATACCTTCTATTCAAAAATATGGGGCAATAACTTTTTTACTGCTTTATCACGAAGATATGTTGTTAACCTTCAATTAAAAGGTTTACAAAATAACACAACTAAAATTATTGCATCGGCTATTCAAAAAATTACAAATGATACACTCTCTAAATTTAACTTGTATGATAAATTGATTAAAAAATATCTCTTAATGGTCTATACAGAAGAGTATAAAGATACGAAATTAAATCCTGTTATTGAGAGTATGAAAAATAAAGATGTGGTTGTTTTCTGTCATACTCGACATCTTTGGAGAGAAGAGAGCATGGTGGAAGATTATATTATTGAAGATGGAGGAAAAGCATTAGATAAATTGATACTTGGATTTAGCCATTTTATAAAAAATAATCCAGATACAAAAGCACTGCTTCTCTTTTTTGAGTATGGTTCTGATGTTGATGATTCAAAAGCATTAATTGCTAAATATGGAATTGAAAAACATGTTAAATGGTTGCCTTTGATGGCACGAAGAGATATTTTACAACTTATAGATTACTCCGATATTGTGGTTGACTCTTTGGGTGCTGGTATGTGGGGTGGCGTTGGTTGGGAAGGATTGTCTCGTGGTAAAATTTTGATGCAAAATATTATTCAAAGTGATGAAGAGTATTACAATGAGATGGGACATCCTTTACCGTTTATTATGAGAGCAAATAGTGCAGATGATGCAGAAAAACATCTTACTAATTTTATTAATGATAGAGCATTCTTTTCTAACAAAGCTAAAGGTAATCAGGCATGGTTTAACCAGTATGCAGGTATTGGATTGGCAGAAGAGTATAAAGCATTAATTGAAAGGTTGTTTCAGGAGAAATATCGTGGAGAGCTTAGTCTATCAAGAGTTATTAGAAATTAAATATATTAAAAATGGGTCAATTCGCTTTGCTGAGGCGAATTACTTTTATGCAAATCTTTACACCTATATTGATAAAAAAATTTTGAGAAATAATCAAAATAACATATGTAGAAAAGGAAAATAGAATGGAACGTTCTATAGAAAATAGTATGATAAAACGTATTAAAATACCTCTCTATCAATCACAATTAAATAGGATACAAGAGAGTATCATTAAAGGTGAGTTGGTTTATGGTCAAGATTTGATAGAGTTAGAACAACGATTAAAAGAGCAGTTTAATTTTAAATATGCTCTTTTAACTTCAAATGGAACTTCTGCAATTTTTTTAACACTTTTAGCGATTGATTTAAAAAATAAAGAGGTTGTTTTACCTGCTGTAAGTAGCTGTTTTGCTATGGTTAATGCTGTAAAAAATGCTGGTTATAAAATAAAATTTGCTGATGTAGATATAGAGAGTATGGCACTGGCTGAAATCGACGATTCAGATGCCATTGTATTGTCTCCAAATCATTTTGGAAAGATAGCTTCTTTTAATCGGTTGGGTAGAGATTATACCATTGAAGACTCTTGTCAATCTTTTTTAACTAGTAAGGCTATAAAAAATAAGACAACTGCCACCATTTTATCTTTTTATCCTACTAAGTTTATCAATGGTGTTGACGGAGGTGTTATTTTAACCGATGATGTAAAAATTTATGAGGAGGCTAAATCTTTAATCTCTTATGGGACTCAACAGACATTTGAAGAGAGAGCCTCTTTTAACATGAGACTTGATAATATTCATGCTTCATTTGCTTTAGGAAGTATGGAGCATCTTGATGAAATTTCACAACGTTTAAGTGAAATATATAAAGAGATAACCAATACGTTAAAAGAGAAAGATATAAAATTTTTAGAGATGGATAGATATGAAGTTCCCTCAAAATTACTATTACGCTTTTCAGATAAGAGCGAGAGAGATAGAGTCTTTAACTTTTTTTTAGAGCATGGTATAGAAGCCTCTTTGGAGTGGATGTTTATTGCTCCAGAACAAGAGAAAAATCTCTATCCCAATGCTAAAATTCTTATAGATACAACACTCTCTTTACCTTTTCATCCTCTTTTAACGGATGAAGAGATATTGAAGATACAAGAATATATTAGGCAGATATAACTTTTATATTTTGTCTGTTTATTTTAATGAGTTTTTAAAATTGCGATTAATTATTTTGGGAATATTCCTCTTTTCCTCTGTAGCACTTCATGCTTTAAATGTTATAGAGGTATCAAATAAAAGTGGAGTTGTCTCTATTCTTGAAGAGGGAGAACTCTATTTAGGTGAGGGGAATCTCACCAAAAAGCAGATAGAAGAGGGGAGTTATTTAAAAGAGTATAATCAAAAAAATGTCAATATTCCACCATCTGGTCAAACGGTATGGATTCATTTTAGATTAAAAAATAGTTCAAATGAATCTATTGAAAAAGCTTTAGTTTTAAACTCTCCATCTTTGGAATTTATTTCACTTTTTACAGAGGAGTCGAGCAAACCTCGTCTTAACGGAATCTCTCATCAAAGTAATCAATCTACCATCTACTACTCTTATATCATTCATATTCCTCCAAAAAGCATCAAAGAGTATTATCTACGGGTGGCTTCTCCTCATAAATCATTTTTTTTCAACCTTACATTGCAATCGTATGAAGAGTTCAGACGGAATGATGCTTTTAACCAAGCTCCTCGTCTGGTGATGCTGGGCATACTTTTGGGTTTAATGATTTATGCTTTTCTTTTGGGTTTTTATAGTCAAGATATAAGCTACTTTTACTATGGAATGTATCTTTTTTTTACATTAACCCATCAGGTAACATTTTTGGGTTTAACCCAAATATATTTTCCACATTGGCTTATACTTTTTGATATGCCATTGGCGATTACCAAACTTGCCCTTGGTCTATTTTTTGCGATTCTTTTTGCTATCTCCTTTTTAAAAATAGATAAGAAAACCATTATATTTAAAATCTATATGCTTTTTCTTTTTGCCTCTTTATGGGTTGTTTTTTTTGTTGATAGACTCTGGGTTATGCTTCTTTTGGGGGTTGCTTTTGTCTTTTTCAACGCTGTGGTAGCGATTCTCCGTTATCGTGCAGGTTATAAAGAAGCAAGGCTCTTTATTGTTGGGTTTGGTGTGGTTTCGGTGGCTTATATTTTGGTTGTTTTAGATAGTTTTGGATTCACCTCTACACTTGATTATTTTCCCAATATCCTAATGTGGGCATTTACTATTGAGGTGTTGGCTTTGACTTTGGCATTTGCCGACCGTTATAAAATTTTGCAAGAGATAAAAGAGAAAACCGATAGAGATAGAGAGAAGATTATTAAAAATGAGGTTATTCAAAAAACAGCCGATTTAAATAAAGCATTAAAAGTAAAAAGTTTGCTTCTGAAAGAGGTTCATCATCGGGTTAAAAATAATCTGCAAATTATCCTCTCTATCATACGTTTACAAAATGATAAACTGAAAGATAGTGAGACCAAAGAGAAGTTTAGTGAGCTTGAAAACAGAATTAATGCCATAGCCAAAACCTATAATATGCTTATCATAGAAGAGGATTTGGACGATATTGATATGGAGGAGTATATTGAGATGTTACTTTCAGATATAGAAGAGAGTATGTTTGATATAACCTCTAATATTGAACTGGATATTGATGTTGATGCTTCACTTCCTTTAGGTAAAGCTGTCTATATTGGTATTGTTATTAATGAGTTGGTTACCAACTCCTATAAATATGCTTTTGAGAATCAAAGAGGTACAATTTTTATCTCTCTGCATCATCTAAACAATAAGTATGAATTGAGAGTTTGGGATACAGGAAAAGGCTTTACCTATAATAAAAAGAAACACACCTCTTTGGGGTTAAAACTTATCCATGCTTTGGTAAAAGAGCAGTTAAGGGGAACAATTGAGATGCAGACTCAAAATTCAAGTTTATATATTATAAAATTTAAATAAAAATTGATAACTAAAGAGCTTCTATCATGTTAATGTAGGATAGTTTCCTTATATTTTTAGTATAATTTTATGCTTTGGAATTAAAATATTATAATATAAATTTCTTATGAAACTTTTTCCTAGCAAAATATTAAAAAATAGAGAATATATAATGAATAGAAGAAAACGAGATAAAAGTAGTATATATTTAGACTCATGGAGTCTTTTTAAAATTATGGCTGATTTTGTAAAAGGCTATGATGATCTTGATGATATTGGTGCAGCTGTTACAGTATTTGGTAGTGGAAGATTAAAAAAAGATAATCCAGCATATAAACAAGCGACAGAGGTGAGTCGTAGACTTGCAGATTCTGGGTACAGTGTTATTACAGGTGGTTCATTTGGTATTATGGAAGCTGCCAACAAAGGTGCCAAAGAGTCAACACATGCAGAGTCTATTGGTTTAAATATAGACCTACCTCATGAGACAGAAGGCAACAGTTATCTGGATAGAGAGTTGAAATTTGATTACTTCTTTGTACGAAAAGTAATGTTGGTCAGATACTCTTTGGCATATATTATTATGCCAGGAGGTTTTGGAACACTGGATGAACTGTTTGAAGTATTAACCCTTATTCAGACTAAAAAAACCTCTCCTGGGGCTGTTATTTTGGTTGGAACAGAGTATTGGTCAAAACTTTTTGAGTTTATGGAGACAATGAAAGAGTATGGAACAATTAATGAGCAAGATATGAATTTAATCTCTATCGTTGATGATGTTGAAGAGGTTATCTCTATTGTAGACAACTCACTTAATGTACAACTTAGTGCCATTAAAGAGATGGGGTTAGAGGAGTCTAACTATGGAACAATGCTAAAAGAGATTCAGGATATTAGAGGTTAGTATTTCTTATATCTCCTAAAGCTTTTTTTTAGGAGATAATTTTTTATTACCAATCAAAAGTAACATAAGAGGAGGCTTTTGCTCCAATATTTTTATATTTATGTGTACCATTTGCATTCATATACCAAAGGTAGTTACCACTCTTCTTTTTCCATAAAATATCAGCTTTACCATCACCATTAAAGTCAGCAACTAAAGCCACTTTATAGGCTGTAGATTTAGAACCAATATTTTTATAGGTGTGTTTACCATCTTTTTTCATATACCAAAGAGCATTTAAAGAACCTTTTTTCCAAAAAATGTCAGCAATTCCATCACCATTAAAATCTGCAACAGCTTCGACCCTATAGGATGTAGATTTTCGACCAATATTTTTATAACTGTGTTTTCCTGTAGATTTCATATACCATAAAGCATTAACAGAGCCATTTCTCCATAAAATATCAGCTTTGCCATCATCATTAAAATCAGCAACATCGGCTACTTTATAGGCTGTAGATTTAGACCCAATATATTTGTAAGTATGTTTCCCATCTTTTTTCATATACCAAAGAGCGTTTAACGCACCTTTTCTCCAAAAAATATCAGCAATACCATCACCATTAAAGTCAGCTGTACCAGCTATTTTATAAGAGGTAGATTTTGAACCAATATATTTATAGGTATGTGTACCATCACTGTTCATATACCATAAAGAGAGCTTTGAATCTTTTCTCCATAAAATATCAGCAATGCCATCATTATTAAAATCGGCTATTCCCAAGAGTTTATAGCTACTTGATTTTCCACCTAAATATTTATAGGTGTGTGTACCATCACTATTCATATACCATACATAAACACTGTTGTTTTTTCTCCAAATAATATCAACAATACCATCTCCATTTAAATCATTTTTAGATGATGCAGTCGCTACTCTTGATGAACCGTACTCTACTGCTCCCATATCAATGGTTTTATTATAGACCCTTCTGTTGCCTTTAAAATCACTCTTAAGAGAGCGTAGCAGTTGAGCATAGATAGTATCATTATTGATAAGTTGTTTAAATGTACTGCTTGTTGGATTTAATCCTTTGTTGATAAAAGGTGATTTTGAAGTGGGTGTTTTGTTATCTTTTGCAAGATGGGTCGTCCCTACTGATATAGGTTGTAGATTTCTTTTCTTTATTACATTGTATCCATTATCTTCTATTTTCGTATAATCTATATAGTTATTGTATATCTTTGCTATGTCCATCATAGAAATATCTTTATCATTTTTACTAAAAATATTATTTATAATGATACCATGTCCATAGATTCCTCCTCGATTGTTTATAAAATTGTTATTACTTATATAGGAATTTTTATTATATGAATGAATGTAGATATGAAATATTGCTCCTTTTGGTGCTTTATTTTCAACAAAAATAGAGTTTGTTACTATAACAGAGTTAAAAACAACAAATCCACCCCCTTGATATGCAGAACTGTTGTTACTAATAACGCTATTCTCTATGGTTGCATCAGTTGATGAGAACCCACCACCATCATTAAGCACTGCACTATTATTTAAAATTTTAGAGTTTTTAATGGTTACTTTAAAGGCTCTAAATCCACCACATGACCAGAGAGCAGAGTTTTTAGAGATGGTCGAGTTTTCAATCACTACATTAAAATCAGAGTGGAAGCCTCCACCACTGGAATTTCCTGAATGATTGTTTGAGATTAGAGAGTTTTTGATTGTGGCAGAGCTGGAATAGAATCCACCACCATGGTCAAATGAACGATTGTTTACAATGGAAGAGTCTTTTATTGTTACGCTACCTTTAGCATAAAAACCTCCACCATGGATATTGAAGCCACTCACTTCATTGTTTGAAATTTTACACTTCTCTAGTTGTATATTTTGATTAGAGAAGACTCCTCCTCCATGATAGGTATGATTTCCATCTTGAACTGTGATATTCTTTAATATTAAAGTTGAGTTTTGGGTATTATTAAAGTTCAATACTTGAGAACTTTTCTCTCCACTTAAAATGACATTTCTATTATTAAGTCCTCTTTTTGCCTCAATTGTTAGATTAAACTCCTCGTTATCATCAAAAGTAAACGTACCTTGCTTGTCACTGTTTATTTTATAAGTACCTTTATCTAAGATAATTTTATCACTCTCTCCATTTGCTGTGGCATCTTCAAGTGCAAATCGAAACTCTTGTACATTTTTAACATTAAATGTGGTCGAAAAACCAGCTGTTGTTAAAATTAAACTACTTAAAACTATGGGCAGTAATATCTTTTGCATACATTATCCTTTTTTTGATGCTATTTTATGATTTATACGATTAGTATTGTGTTAAATAATATTTTTAAATATAGTTATTTATTTACTGTAAAAATTATAACGTTATTTTTAAGCCAAATTTGCTATCCTTAACTATAAGGAGTAGTCATGAATAAAATTATAAATATAAGTCTTTTATTAGGCTTTATTATCTTTACAGGTTGTCTAGAGCGACCACATGGGCAGATGGTTACCTATTCTCCATCTCTTCCTCTACCCAATAGCAATACAATTGTAAAAGAAGCTTTTAAACATTTGGGTAAACCTTATAAGTATGGAGCAACAGGACCCGATAAGTTTGATTGTTCAGGATTTGTCTATGCTGTACATAAAACTTTAGGTGTTAATATTCCTCGTACTTCACTAAATCAGTCACAGATTGAGGGCAGAAAGCTCTTTCGAAATGAGATTCAAATTGGAGATTTACTTTTTTTTGATACCTCTTTAAAAGGACATATTAACCATTCTGGTATTTATCTGGGTAATGATAAATTTATACATGCCAGTAGTGGAAAGGCTTTTTCTGTAACCATATCAAGTTTAAATGGTTGGTATAGAGATAAATTTAGATGGGGAAAACATATAAAAAAACCGTAGAGGCTACCTGTTGAGAGATGCTTAATAGAGTTTTTTTACGCTATAATTTTGCATAAATTTAGATGAGGTAAACCCATTAATGAAAATAAATGATATATTATTTAAGATAAAAACAGCACTCTCTTTAAGTGACAGTGAGATGATTAAAGCTTACTCTTTGGTCGAATATACGATGAGCGAAGAGAGACTAGGCAATATTCTAAAACGTCGTCAAGATGAAGGTTATCAAGAGGCAACCTATGAAGAGTTAGGACTTTTTTTAGATGGATTAATTCTTTTTAAACGTGGTAATAGTTTGGCTAAAAAAGATGAAGATGAAGTTGTTGAATTAACCAATAACCTGATTATGAAGAAGCTTCGTGTAGCATTAGAACTAAAAGAGCCTGAACTGCTTATTGTTTTTGGTTTAGCAGAGATTAATTTGACCAAGAGACAGATAGGTTCACTCTTTAGAAAAGAGGGAACAAAGAACTTTAAGTATGCTTCTGATGAACTGCTTATGGCATTTATTGAAGGTCTTGATGAGTTCTATTATGATGGAGAAGAGATTTAAGGTCTTCCTCGTAATAACCGTTTATAGGCATCTACCAAAGAGGCATAAGGTGGAACATAGACACGTTTTGAGTGATTTCCAAATCTAATGGTCTGTTTAATATCAAAATGTAGATGTATGGATGTTTTTGTTCTTCCCATATTATTTGAGACACGTCCTATCTTTTGACCTCTCCATACCCTTTGTCCTCTGTGTACTTTAAGAGAACGTTTATTGAGGTGTAAATAACGGTAGGTTCTTCCTGTGATACCTCGTAGTTTTACACTGTATGAACCAATATAGGTAATAACTCCTTCTTCTACAGCAACAGCATAATGGGTATTGTCTCGGCAATCTTTTGCACGAATATCAACTCCTTGATGTCCTGTTCCTGCTGGACAGAGAGGCATAGAGCGTTTTCTATTACGCTTTTCACAGAAGTTATCTCTCCATGGATATTGGTAGTTTCTTTTGTCACAAAGGCTACCTCTTGGTCCATATCTTCCACCTATTCCATAAACTTGTGAGTTAAGATAAGCAGGAGCATAAGCCAATGGAAAACGGATATTTGGGGCATAAATATATCTATCTCCAAATCTTCCTTGACCACTATTTGATGGTATAAGTTGCCCAGAAGGGTAATAGGTGAATCCTTTACCTTTCCATGTCTGTTCTGGTTCTTTCTTTACACTATTCTCTTCTTTTGAGGCACAAGATGTTAGTGCCAATGCAATAAGAATGATGAAAAAATATCTCATTTATTACCTCCTACTAAAATTAATCTATTATAGATATTTCGTAAAAAATCCTCTTCTTTACAACGTATATCTGTTTTATAATCATCACACTCTATGGATAGTGTGTAGTTAACTCCATGACGATTAAAATCGCTACTCATAATCCCCTCTTCCTCTACAAAATCAACAGGAGAGGGTTGAATAACTTTTTGAAATTTACTATCGGTACTAGAGATGGTCTCTTGAAATGTTCTATCTCCAGCCATCATAACAATAGCTTTATCTATAAAAAAACTGATGGTATAGAAATTTTTATCGGCAATAACTACCATTTTTTTATCATACGCATAAGTACTAGGAATGTAGACAGGTAGTTTGGTATCTTTGATACCTTTGGTCAAAACATCAGGGTAGGGGATTGAAGGTTTTTGATGTGCAGGATCTATTTTAGGCCACTCTATATCAAGTATCCCACTCTCGGCATTAAGAGAAGATATTAAAAGAAGAGTAATTAGTAGTAAACGCATGGTTAACTCCTTGCTTTTTTAATATTATATCATTATACTCCACTAAAAATAGGAAAAATTATGATATTTAATTTAGACTATTGTAAAAGAGAGATAATGACAAATAGCGAAAAATCAACTGTAAAAGCACAGATAAAATTGGAACTTACTAAACTTAAAGCCCAAATAATAAAACTAAAAGAGGCAACCAAACCGATTGCTCCAGATTGCTCTTTGGGTCGTCTTACACGAGTAGAAGCGATGAATGAGCAGGTTATAAACATGAAGATTTTAGAGGAAGCAGAACTTCGACAGACCCGATTAAATAATGCACTAAGTCGTATAGAAGATGAGATGTTTGGAGTCTGTATTGAGTGTGATGAGCCGATTGGAATAGGGCGTATGTTGGTACGTCCAGAGAGTGTTCGTTGTATTGGATGTGCTTTGTAGTAAAAATTATGGTTTAATAATAGTTTACTATTTTTTGTTACAATCTACAGTTTAATATTAAGTAATGGGAGATTGTATGAAAAAAATAGGTAAAAAACTAGAGTATATCCCCAAAAATGAGGAGTGGGTAGCCTTTGAGTTAAAGATTAATTATCTTTTAAGAACCCTCTTTGAAAACAGTGAAGATAGGCTTATTCTCTATCTTTCTAATAAAAATGGGAAATATAATAAAGCAAATCGTAAAAAAACCATCCGTCATTGGATTGAGGGAAAGACTAAAAAACCAATTGGCTTTGATGTTAGTAAATTTAAAATAGAAGATATTATTTTTAATGAAATGCCTCTTTTAACGACCAAAAGTTTTAAGCTCTGGTCGTTTAAACGTTTTAAAACAAGGGTAGATAGTTATATCAGTAGTAAAGAGGTTCAGAGTCATATAAAATATATCTATTTTTTTGATACCCACAGAGAGGTACAGTGTGTTGTTTCCTTTCAAGTAACCTTTCCTGATCAAAAAAAAGAGGACTCCATTGAGCTTAAATATGGAAATATTCTATACTATGGAAAGATAGAAAACTTTAATAACATTACCTATATTCACTGTAGAAATGAGCATGATTATCTTCAGTTTATCTTTAAAATATCTGCCAATACAACCACCAATATGAAAAATTTTGGAGTGGCTCAATCGGTAGACGATGCAACAGGCAGACCAAAAGCATTTATGGCTCTTTTGACTTCATATCTGATGACTCCAGAAGAGGAGTCACGGTATGGACATAAACTTAACTTCTCTAACCGAATTCTTGCTGATGATTTTAGTTCGGAGTCTCTTCTAAAAGAGGATTTTTTTTTAGAAAATTTTGCAGAAAAAGTTGAGACTTTAGGCGAAGATTTACATCACTATGGAATTGATAAATACTTCTCTAAAGAGATTTATCTTGATACCATTTTAAAAGAGTATCAGACCTATATCAAGTTTTTGGGCAAAGCTAGAAGACATACTAAATACTTTATAAGCAGTAAAAAAGAGTCTGACTTCTTCTCGATGAAAGGCATTTATAAAGATAAAAAAATAGAGGTGACTATATCGTATTTCTTAACCATCGAAAATCTATTTTTATTAGAGAGTAAAAATTCAATCATCAGCAATCAGATTAAACTTGTTCAAGATGGAAAATTGAGCCTAACCTATCTTTTTGTTGTTACCGATAGTCAACTTCTTTCAGATAGTGTAATTGAGAAGATAGAGTACATGCAGAAGATGGGAATAGAGATAAAAATGAGTGAAAATAGCTCTATTGGTTACTCTAAACTCTTTATGATTAAGGGTATAGATTTTGCACTCTTCAAATTCAAAGACCTTGTAGGTGACCCAACCCATGCAACAAGGCACAAAAAAACCATTGATAAACTCTATCTTGAACAAGAAAGATTAAGATGCACTTCGCTCTCTTTAGAAAATTTTATGAAGCAACACAACCCTATTTCAGGAGATTGGTATTTCTACTCTTATGGCAGTGCAATAGAAGATGATGATTATCATGAGATAGCATTAACAATCCATAATAATCAGGTTGAAGCTACATTTCCTTCAGGTGTACATAGGGGTGTGGTTCATCGAACCTCTCATCAAATTCTATTTATATTTGATAATTCAGTAATCAAACTCTCTATTCAAAATATCAATGGTTCTCTCTTTCGAATAAGTATTATTGGACAAGATATTCATATTAATCATGCAGATTTATTGGTTTTTGGACTTCTCTCAAAAGAGCCATTAATCAAAGAAGACGCTCTTTTCTTACTCTCTGAAATTCATATGAAAGAGAAGGCAGATTTTAGGCTAAAAGTTTCAGATAGCTTCCCAAGAAGGTTAGCAGAGTTTAAAGCATCAAAGAGTTAAGAGGTTTATTGCGTAGGGTTGGTTCATTGAGCATTTAAAAAAGGAGAGTGTTTGAACAAGGGAGTATTAGAAAAAGAGGAGATTAAAGCATTTGAAGAGCTTAGAGATTCTGAAAAAACAGAAGAATTATTAGAAATCATCTATAACCTACTAGAGAAAGATTTAAAAACAATCAAAAAAGAGTATAGAAAATTTCTTGGAGCTATGATTAAAAAGAGAGATAAAAAAAGAGTCATAATCAAGCTCTCTATCAAGCCCTTTGCCTCATTTAAATCAAAGGTTATAGAGCGTAAAAAGAG
>Ga0256826_1000975_pt1 | contig 17797 bp, 18 predicted proteins | sample CV79metaG_FD_185975 | JGI IMG/M metagenome (GOLD analysis project Ga0256826, IMG submission 185975) | Hydrothermal vent microbial communities from East Pacific Rise, Pacific Ocean - CV79 | ecosystem: Environmental > Aquatic > Marine > Hydrothermal vents | place: Pacific Ocean: East Pacific Rise...
GCGGGAGTTTTAGCCTACGCAGGTAAGATGGATTTAGCAACAGCTATGGCAGTTGCTTTTGTTGCAAACTTTATTGGTGATATCATGCTCTTTTACATGGCACGATACCATAAAAGTGATATGATGGCTTACTTCAAAAACCACAAACGTAAACTAGCTCTCTCGCATATACTTATGAAAAAGCATGGAACATGGGTTATCTTTATGCAGAAGTTTGTTTATGGGATAAAAACCCTCATTCCATTGGCTATTGGTATCACAAAATACGATTTCAAAAAGTTTGCTATCTATAACTTCTTCGCTTCTATTCTATGGACAATAACCGTCGGAAGTGTCAGTTACCTCTCAGGAAGTATCATTATGAAAGGTTACGAAGCAGTAGCCCAGCGTCCTTATATTGCACCATTAGTACTAGTCGCCTTTGCAGGAATTATCTGGGCATATCTCTCTTTAGCTTCTAAAAAACGAAGGTAGCTGTTAGAAATAGCATACTATTAAAAATAGTTGTCAACTAATTTCACGAATTACAAATCACTACCGCGATTTAAGAGCTGTTGTCAATCAATTTATGCGATGGGAATCCTCTACCGAGGATTTGATGATATAAACAGGCAGGGATGTCCTCAAACAAGAACTAGAGAGAATAGATTGCTAGTCAAGTCTGCAATGACATCATATCTTTTGAAAAGCATAGAACTAAAAACAGGTGTCACCTAATTTCACAAATTACAAATCGCTACCGCGATTTAAGAGCTGTTGTCAATCGATTTATGCGATGGAATCCTCTACCGAGGATTTGATGGTATAAAGAGGCAGGGATTGCGTAGATAGTGTCCTCCACGAGGATAAAAAAAATAAATTGCAGGTCAAACCTGCAATGACAAATCAACCATAAATATACTTTTAGTAAAAAATAAAACTATTTCCATAAAGTCAATATTCTTGATGTAAAAATAAGCGAAGCGAAATTGTTATAAGTAAAACAGTATTAAAAGTTTAGATTTCGAGGAAACATTTCTACTTTGTAGAAAGCGATACTCTTGTTTTGGTGTAAGTTGTGTTGAAGGGATTCCGACAGCGTACGTTGGTACGCTGAATGATATTTTTTAGTACAGATTGTGCAAAACAACTTACCGACAGTGTACATAAAGTACACCGAGTGTAAGTTTTTTGTGCAAGATGTGCTAAAAAAAAGCTTTTAAGAGCCTACTATGGGGCCGGCTGATGTAAAGTCTAGTGATTTATCTTCAGTAACATACTTCTTAAAGTTCTCATTAAAAAGTGTTGCCAAGTTATCACGAGTTGCATCAAATGCTGCTTTATCTTCCCAAGCATTACGAGGGTTTAGCACTTCAGGCTTGATATCGCCAAGTGTTTTAGGCACTTGTAAACGGAATGTTTTAGTAGTATCGAACTCAACATTGTTAATTGAACCATCTAAAATAGCGTTAATACATGCACGTGTATCTTTGATACTCATACGTTTACCAACACCATAAGCACCACCTGTCCAACCTGTGTTGACAAGATAAACATTTACATTATGTTTGTCGATTTTTTCACCTAAAAGTTTTCCATAAACTGTTGGGTGTAGTGGTAAAAATGCTTCACCAAAACAAGCACTGAAAGTTGCAACAGGCTCTGTAATACCACGTTCTGTTCCCGCAACTTTAGCAGTGTAACCACTTAAAAAGTAGTACATTGCTTGCTCTTTTGAAAGTTTCGACACTGGAGGTAAAACACCAAAGGCATCTGCTGTTAAAAAGATGATATTTTCAGGATGTCCTGCTTGTAAAGATTCTCTGTGATTTTCAATGTGTTCAATAGGATAAGAAACACGTGTATTTTCTGTTTTTGATCCATTGCTATAATCGATCTTTCCACTCTCGTCTATAACAACATTTTCTAAAAGTGCATTACGACGAATGGCTGCATAAATTTCAGGTTCACTTGAAGCATCTAGGTTAATTACTTTTGCGTAACAACCGCCTTCAAAATTAAAAACACCTTCATCATCCCAACCATGTTCATCATCACCGATTAACTCACGTAAGGGATCAGTTGAAAGTGTTGTTTTACCGGTTCCTGAAAGTCCAAAGAAAAGTGCTGTATCACCATTTTTTCCAACATTTGCCGAACAGTGCATTGAGAGTTTACCTTCTAGTGGAAGCCAGTAGTTCATCATTGAAAAAATACCTTTTTTCAACTCACCGCCATACCAAGTACCACCAATAATAGCAAGGTTGTTCTCTACATCAAAAAGTACAAAAACTTCTGAGTTTAAGCCTTGTTCTTCCCACTTTTCATTAACAGTTTTACAAGCATTTAAGACAGTAAATCCTGGTTTAAATGTTTCTAGTTCTGTTTCAGTAGGACGAATAAACATGTTTTTAACAAAATGTGATTGCCATGCAATTTCAGTTACAAAACGTACCGAACGCTTACTTGCTTCACTTGCACCACAATAAACGTCAGTGATGTATAAGTCTTTATTTGAGAGTTGTTCTTGTGCTACGATAAACAGTTCGTCAAAAGTCTCTTTACTTACTTTTTGATTAACACTGCCCCATGCGATATATTTGTTTGAAGGATCGGCATCTACAAAATACTTATCTTTTGGGCTACGACCTGTAAAAATACCGGTATCAACAGTCAGCGCACCGCATTCTGTCATTTTACATTCACCATTTTTTAATTCATGGTCAATTAATTCATCATAACTAAGATTGTGGAAGACAGTCCCAACATTTTTTAAACCTATTTGCTCAATTTCTGACAGTTTCATACATTCACTTTTGAATAAATTTATATATCACATAAAGTTAAGGCACCTTAAATAACCCCATAAATGGGCGTATAGGTTCAATTAAACTGCCTTAACACAACACAAATACTGTGTTTCATATTTTGATGTGCAATTATAGCTAATCTACACCTAAATTTTACGTAAAAGTTCGAAACTAAATGTAAAAAAGTGTTGTTAAAAGTAATATTTACAAAGAGTGTGTCGTGAAGATATCTTGCAAGAGGTTAAAACTTATAACTGTTTTTATTACCAGATTGTTCTATTATTACCGCTTTATGTTGGACATAATAAGTTTTACCATTTTTCATTATTTGAACCATAACGTCACTAGTATGACCTGTATAGTCTAGCACTTGAACAATATCTCCAGGCATCAAAAAAAGACAGTTTTTACTAATCGCATATTGGTTTAGCTTCACATAGTCCTTACCCACTTCTTCAGGTATATTGAGTAACTCCTGCTTATCAGGACAGGCAATACTCATCTCATTTATTTTATCTGCATAAAGAAAATTAACAGCAAAAAGGGCTATCAATAAAAATTTTGTCATAAGAGCGCCTTTTATGTAGTTGTGTAGTTAGGCACACAAGGAAGTCCCTTGAATGCTATATAAAGGAAGAGAAAAAGTTCTAGAAACGTAGGTCTAGTGCAATATAGTAGTTGCCAAGTGAGTCAACTTTGACGTTATTACCTGAAATATCTTGTGATAATTTTGTTATGCTGTAGCGATAACCGACATCAACACTCACAATATCAAGATTTAGAGTTGCCCCAGCTTGAATACCAAATGCAGCACCAGACTGTTCAAATAATTGCGTTGATCCACCGCCAACCGCTACATTTGACTTATAACCCATATACCCAGCATGTGCACCAATAAATGGTTGTAATGGAAAATCCATTGTTGACGCTAAGAAGTAAGAATCGATTGCTAAGTTTGCACGATCAAGTTGTGTTCCACTTGGATTATCACGTAACCATGCTTCTAAAGTAACACGCCAATCTCTTTCAACAGCACCAAGACGAATACCAATCTCATTTTCATAAGAGGAAGTATCTGTTTCAAATCCGCTAAGATTTGAACCTGTTGCACTTATCTTACTTTGACCACCCTCAATACCGATGAAACCTTTAGTTTCGTCATACCAGTTCTCTTCAGCGCTTGCTGTTGTTGCTACTAATGTTGATACTGTGATTAATGCTAATAATCCCTTTTTCATTTACTATCCCTTTATTCATATGCGTTATATTACGCTAGTTGTGTTTGATTATACCTATTTGGGTTTTAACTATACATTAAAGTTATAATTCCTGCGATAAACCACAGGCCATATCGGTAATAATGAAATCTTTTTTAATCTAATAGTGCTCTAGCAACAACCGTTCCTGAAGAGAATGCCCACTGAAAGTTATAACCACCCAGTTCTCCTGTAACATCTAAAACCTCACCACAAAGATAAAGTCCTTCAACTAGGTTACTCTCTAAAGTAATGATATTGACCTCATCTACTTCAACCCCACCCTTGGAAACCTCTGCTTTTGTAAATCCAAAGTTCCCTGCAGGAGCTAGAGAATAACTATGTAAGACGGCAAGTCGTTTTTGTTGTTCTTTTGTTAAACGAGCATATTCTAAGTCAGGAACTTCTATACTTTGTAAAAACAGTTTCGTAAAACGTTTTGGTAAGCTTATTAAAGATGAAAGTTGTTTTTTTGAACCCTCTGCTAAGGCTATAATATTTTTATGAGGCATAAAGTCTATCTCAATGCTTCCCTTTTGCCAATACAGCGAAGCCGATAAAATCGCTGGTCCACTGATACCGCGATGCGCGAAAAGCATATCTTCTTCAATATCACGTCCACCCACTTTTATTGCAACTCGGAAACTAATACCACTCAATTCTTTCATCCAAAACTGTTTTGGTTGTAAGGTTAATCCTACTAAAGCGGGTTGAAAGCTCTTAGCTTTATGTCCAAAGCCTTGTGCAATTTGCACCCCTATATCACTCGCACCTAAAGTTTTAAAACTAATACCACCTGTTGCTACTACAAGTTTTTTAGTGTGGTAGGTTGAGTTATTAGTTGTTACAATAAAGTGTTCTTCTTTATCTACTTTTATAATGGTTTCATTTAGAAGCCATTGTGTTTTACTCGCAGCCTTATACAATAGTGAGATAATTTCATCAGCACTTGAAGCACAAAAGTAATATCTTTCTTTACGTATTACGGGTTTAAGTCCACGTTTTAATAAGAAGTGTAATAAATCTTTTTTTGAAAACTGCTCTAAGATATTTGAAATTAAAACACTATCACCCAAAAAGTGTTTTGACTCTACATAAGTATTTGTTATGTTACATTTTCCCCCACCGGAGATTTTAAGTTTTGCACCCACTTTAGGGTTTGAATCTATCACGCCTACGTGGAGTTGAGAGTTTTCACTCAGTTGTGCAGCACACATTAAACCACTTGCACCACCACCAAGTATAAGAACATCAAAAGTTTTAATAGTGTACCTTTATCATAATATTTTGATACTATGCTTCTTACAACTCTTAAAAAGCAAGTATATTAAAGAGGAGTAACCATGGAAAGTACACCCAAAAAAGATGCAGTATTGCTACCTCAAGCTTTTATAGATAACGCAAAAGTTTATCTTGCCCGTCTTCAAAAAGGACAAATTGATAAAATTACATTACTCGAAGACAAAGTCATTCCTTCTATCGTTATCCTCAGACACGACCAATTTGAAAAATGCCTTGAACAGAGTGCTCAAGAACCTCAAACGACATCACCTCAAACACATGCTAAGTTTAACAAAGCCCAAAGTATGCTGTTAACCATTCGTAATCGTATCCACTTTTTTGAAAATATGGAAGAGGATGAGATTCTGAGTGTGGTTCAAAATGTCTCTTTTTTACGTCTTAAAAAGCATGACCCTATTTTTGAACAGAACTCTCTAGGTAAAGAGATTTACTATATCATTAAAGGGGATGTCGCCATCGCAGGTTATGCAGACAACGCTTATGAACCAGACCAGTTTACTAACCTTACCATCTTAGAAGATGGTCAAGTCTTTGGTGAACTTGGCCCTATTTTAAATGAAGGACGCACCGCGAGAGCTACAGTAGCCTCTGAGGAGTCTCTTATACTTAGCATGGAACTCGTTGATGCCGACACCTGCTCAAATCAAGTTGCTTTCACAAAAGTCACCAAAAACCTCATGCGAACCTTAGCCCGAAAACTCATTCAAACAAACAATCAACTCTATCCTTTTATAAGTGATTAAAAAAGTTTATTTTTTACACTCCAAGGAACGCATCTTCCTCCCCTTTTTTACTACATTTAACTTGGTATGATGTCTAAAAAACAACAACCTTCCCTCTTCACCATTTCTCCTATCCCCCTTTTTCGCTATAATTGCATTTATGAAAAACAAACTACATATTGTCTCTTTAGGCTGTAATAAAAACCTCGTTGATACGGAAGTAATGCTCGGACGTCTCCAAAACTATGCAATGACACAAAACCCAGATGAAGCAGATGTTATTATTGTCAACACTTGTGGCTTTATCGATGCTGCAAAAGAGGAGTCAATTAATACCATTTTAGGTCTACATGACCAACGTAAAGATGACTCTCTTTTAGTGATGGCAGGATGTTTAAGTGAGCGTTACAAAGAGGACTTAGCCAAAGAGTTAACTGAAATCGATATCTTTACTGGCGTAGGTGATTATGATAAAATCGATGAACTTTTAGCCGAAAAGAAGAGCCGTTTTAGTGAAGAAGTATACTTAATTGATGGTGCAGAACGTGTTGTTACCGGTTCAAGTTACCATGCCTATATTAAACTCTCAGAAGGGTGCAATCAGACCTGTAGTTTCTGTGCTATTCCTTCGTTTAAAGGCAAGCTCAACTCACGTCATCTAGACTCTATTGTTAAAGAGGTTGAGGGCTTAATTGCTAAGGGTTATTATGACTTTAGCTTTATTTCTCAAGACTCTTCTTCTTTTTTACGTGACCAAAATGTTAAAGATGGTTTGATACATCTTATTAAACGTATGGAGCTTATTGATGGGCTCAAATCAGCACGTATTTTATATCTGTACCCAAGTACTACAAGCATTAAGCTTCTTGAGACCATCGGACAATCTGAAATCTTCCATAACTACTTTGATATGCCGATTCAACATATTGATGATGAGATGCTTCATATTATGAAACGTGGATTTGGACGAGATAAAACCCATCAACTACTAGAGTACATGCGTTCACTTCCAAATGCACTAGTGCGTACAAGCTTCATTGTAGGACATCCAGGTGAAACTCTTGAGATGTTTGAAACAATGTGTAACTATGCTGAAAACTTTGGTTTTGACCGTATTAATACCTTTGCATACTCAAATGAAGAGGGGACTTCTGCATTTGATATGAGTGCTAAAATTGATGATGAAGAGATGGATAGACGCGCGCAAATCATGGGTGATATTGCACAAAAATGTGAACTCCTTTCACTCCAAGAGTTAGTAGGACAAACAATCGATATCGTTATTGATGGCGAGAGTGAAGAACATGAATATCTTTTAAGTGCACGTCCTCTTATCTGGGCACCTGACATTGATGGTGAACTTTATGTTAATGATCGTAGTGTTGATGCTGAGTTAGAGATTGGTGTTGTTTATAAAGCAACTATCACCGAACTAGCAGGCAACAAACTACTCGCTCGTGTGCTAAACGAGGACTAATGTTACTCCCTGAGTATCTTGACTTTTTACGTACTCAAAAAAACCTACTTGCCTTCTCTGGCGGTAGTGACTCCACTGCCCTATTTTTTCTACTTGTAGAAGCTAATATTGACTTTGATATTGCCTTAGTGAACTACCAAACAAGAGCGCAAAGTGATGACGAAGCTACTTATGCAAAAACCTTAGCAAGTGAACATCAAAAACAGTGTCATATCAAAGTCTTAAGCCTCTCAACACAAAACTTTGAACATCAAGCACGCGAAGCTCGTTATCATTTCTTTGAAGCACTCACGCAAGAACACCACTATACAACCGTATTAACCGCGCATCACTTAGGAGACCGTCTCGAATGGTTTTTAATGCAACTTACAAAAGGAGCAGGACTTCCTGAACTCTTAGGCATGCAAGGGATGACACAACAAAAACACTACACGCTGGTAAGACCCTTGCTCCATCTCCAAAAAGAGGAGCTAGTAGCATTTTTAGACAGTGCCAATATCACCTACTTTCATGATAGTTCCAATGATGATGAAAGCTACAAACGAAACCATTTTCGCCATAACTTTGCACAACCTTTACTCCAAAAATATGCCCGTGGTATTAAAAAAAGTTTTGACTACCTCGACCAAGATAGCAGCCTCATCATAGAAACTACAAAAGAGACTAAAACAGGTCAAATGCATACTTTCAAAACGCATACAACCCGTCGAAGTACCCTACTGCAACTCGATAAAACCATCAAACAGTGTGGCTATATGATGAGCAGTGCAGAAAAAGCCCATCTATTAAAAAATGACCATCATATTGTAGGAAGAAAGTTTGCGATCATGATTACAGATAAAATAACTGTAGTTGTACCCTATCTTGAAGCGATAATTATGTCAAAAATCCATAAAGAGAAGTGTAGAGTCTTGGGAATAGAGAGTAAACTACGTCCCTACCTCTTTGAAGATAAAGAGGCCTTTGAGAAGTTGTGTCATCTTTTATAAAATAGTTGTCAACAAATTGCACGAATTACAAATCACTACCGTGATTTAAGAGCAATGGTCAATCGATTTATGCGATGGAAATCCTCTACCGAGGATTTTATAGAGTGTCCTCTTACGAGGATCAAAAGTAGGTTAAACTCAAGTCGTAATAATATTCCAAACGCAAAATAAAAAACTGTTGTCAACAAATTGCACGAATTACAAATCACTACCGCGATTTAAGAGCAATGGTCAATCGATTTATGCGATGGAAACCCTCTACCGAGAATTTTATAGAGTGTCCTCTTACGAGGATCAAAAGTAGGTTAAACTCAAGTCGTAATAATATTCCAAACGCAAAATAAAAAACTGTTGTCAACAAATTGCACGAATTACAAATCACTACCGTGATTTAAGAGCAATGGTCAATCGATTTATGCGATGGAAATCCTCTACCGAGGATTTTATAGAGTGTCCACTTACGAGGATCAAAGTAGATTGAAACTCAAGCCATAACAATATTCCAAACGTACAAATGCCTTTCGCAAAGCGAAACAAAAAAAACAGTTGCCAAAAAGTTGGAAGTTTGCTGTAGGTTGTGCTTTACTTTAACCGACAGCATACTGAAGTATGCCGTCGGTTAAAGTAAAGTGCAAGATGCAGTAAAACTACTGCTTTTTATTGTAGACGTGCATGGTGAATGATGATCTTATGTATTTGTCATCTCTTTCAAAATGTATCGGAAAATTCACCTCAACAATCCATTCACTTTTATTAATACCATCTAAAAAGTTATAAAAACTCTGAGGCGAATCAATACGTGACGTTGTATTCACCTCATAAACAATAAAATCATCTTCATCTGCTATACGCTCAAGTGGTTTTAGAAGTAAAGATACAAAATAGTCTTTATTTAATTTCACAAAACGTTTGGCATTAAACATAGCATCATAAGCAGTAATAACACGTTTATGATCAGATTGAAGACGTTTTAACTTCTCAAAAGTTTCATCATGATACTGCTGATACTGCATCTTCTCAACACGATACTTTTTCATCTCTAAACGCTCTATACGATACTCTTTACCCTTAGGAATTAAAAAAATAAAAGCAAACAGCAGTACAAAAAGAAGTAGTACTAATGAGAGAATAAGAAGATAAAGTGACTGGCGTGATATATGAAACTTCATTACAAATCCTCATCATCGAGATAGTTCGTTGATACAAAACGATACCATCCATTTTCAAGAGGGTAAAATGAACTATACGTGCGATGAAAGATAGAACGCAATGGTGCTTGAAGCATAAACTCATAAATCTCTTTATTGGGCGTTACGCCATAAAGAACTAAAGCATTTTTTTCAAGTTGGGCTTGAGAGAGTGTAATGCGTTCTGGTACTAAGTCAAAAAGATTTTTAATACTCTCTTTTAAAACCGTATTTGCCGTAAATACTTTTTCCGATGTTGATGCCTCTTTTTCTATAAAACTAATTTTGACGTCCATCTCATCCAAGGCAACTTTTAAGGTCTCCGTCTGCATTTGATAACGCTTAACACTCGATCCAAAAGCATAGGTTTTATAGGCTAAAAAACCATAAGTACTTAACAGCATAAAAAGTGTTACCGAAAAAAACGAAAGCACTAAACGAAGCTCAGAACTAATCAGTTTCTTAGGACGTGATTTTATAAAACTATGACGCATAGTGAGCCTCCTCTTTTGCAAGTTCTAGCAACTCTTTTGAGCGATTCATTTCACGAATAACTACACTTAAAAAGAGCTCTTCTTCAAGGTAACGCTTGAGATCTTCACTGACACCAATAGCATCGGCAATATAAACATGCTCAATAAAAGCATTATCTATTGTTGTATCTGCATAAAACTGTTGTAACGAACGCTGAATCAGTGTAAATCGTTGGTAGTCTTCATTAAAACTCTCCAACATACTTACTTCAGTCTCTTCACTTTCGAGTTCATCTAAATTAGCTTCAGTGGGTTTAGCAACCTCTTCAACTTCAGCAAATTCTTCGATATCATCAATCGAATCCAAATCTTCAATATCATCAAAATTATCTAAACTGTCCAAATCATCAAGCTCATCAATAGCATCAATATCATCAAGATGAATACCCTCGTCAATACCTTCGCCTTCAATGTTAAAATCCAAACTAATTGTCTCTTTTTCATCCTCACTAATAAGCGCTTCTTCAACACTCTCTTCTACATCAAAATGACTGGCAAAAAGCAGCTCATTGTTTTGAAAAATAGCTAAAGAGAGAAGATCTTCTTGTACTAAAACATATAGCGCCATTGCACCATCAATTTTATCTGTAAAAAAACGATCTAGTAAAATATAAGGTGAAAAAATAAAGTCAAGACCAAAACTTTTATAACGTTTTTGATAACTATCTAAGTCTGGTTTTGAAGCATATAACATCCAACGTTTTTTATAACAGAGTGTTTTAGAAGTTGAGATATCAGTATAAGCATCTGCTTTTTTTGTAGAACAGGTAGGAATAGCACCCTGATGTTTTGAGCTGTTAAGAAGTGCTATGTAAAAAAATGGAGACTCTGAGATAGCTAGATTGATATACTCAAGCATTTCGTCATTAACTTCTGTGGTTAAAAAGCTTTTCGAACTGTTTTTTACACTTTGTGAGCCTTTAACCATCTCAATAATGACATCACTTTTATTATGCGAAACAACAATACCAACGTAAACCTTAAGATAAAGGCTTTCAATCATTTTAGAAAGTCTCAATCGTTGTCCTTGCAGAGTGGATGTGCATGAAGGTAATTCTCCATTTTCAGCGTGCTTCCTAACTTTGTGTAAATCTGTGTTGTTGCCATAGATGCATGCCCTAATAATTCACTAACATCGGCAATACGAGCGCTATTGTTTAATAGTCCCGTAGCATAAGAGTGACGCAACTGATGCGGTGTCACTTTAATTCCAACATTTTTAAACACTTTTGTAATGATATATCTTAGACTATTTTCGCTTAATTTTTCAGATTTTTTCTCAAAAAGAAACCGTTTTGGCTGTTTCATCTCTTTATATTGCGCAATTAGCTGTGTTGTTGTCTCAATTAATGGAATTTCACGCTCTTTTGAGCCCTTTCCCATAACTCTTACCCATGAGTTTGTGATATTTTTCAACTCCAATGAACTCAATTCGGATATCCGTAAGCCCAAAGTATATAACATAACAACAACTAAACGTTCTTCTAAGGATGCTGTTTCTATTGCTTGCATAATGTGTTCATGGGGGATAGGTTTAGGAAGACTTTTGGGAACTTTAATACTCTCATCTGCTTGCAAATCAACCTCAAAACCTTCATCTCTAAGGTAGTTACAAAACGAACGAATGGCACTCAATTTTTTGGCAATAGTTTTAGCACTTTGAGAAGCTATATGAAGGCGTAAAGGCATTAAATTTAGGTAAAGTTTTTTATCTTCTAAACGTATCTCACTTAAGGCAAAGGCTTCTACTAGGGTCTCATCATAACTTTTAATAGTTAAGTCAGAATACCCTCGTATCTTTTCGAGGTAGTTTAAGTAGTCACGTTTAAAGTTATTTAGTGAGGTTATCATGTAGCTCTTTGAACTCACCGTAATAACGTGCAGCTTCTTGAACCAATGCTTTATCGGTAATCACACTCGGCGCAATTTTACTGTACTGTTCAATCATAATAACACTCATCAATCGCATTTTGGCACGGTTCTCTTCAGAAATACCACTTCCCTCAGAGTTATCTGCGATAGCTGAAATATCACGCATATAAGTTTTAGCTTCTTTGATATAGTTGACATAGATAAGTGCTGTTTTTGATTGGGCCATAACGGTTGAGGCCATACGGTTGTATTCGTTTTCACTGAAGGCTTCTGTTGCTAATGAATACGCTTCATCATACTCACCCAAACTAAAATAGACACGTGCTTCAATCGACTTTTGATACGAGGGGTTCATCACAAAATAGAGTAACATTACAAAAATAAATCCAAAACTTACTACAAGCCACATTCTGTTTTTCATAGCTACTCCTTAGTATCTGATTCTAGTGCCATTATCTCTTTAGATATTTTCTCTTTCGCCGCTTCAAGTGTCATATCTTCTACACTAAAAAGTTCACCTGCATAAAAATCAAGTGTACCAAAAGGTTTTGGAATAATTGTTTGATCCCATGAATTCACACGCCAAAAAGAGCTTGGTATACAATTATACGCCATTATTTTACTTTTTGTCTTTTTTGCCATGATAATAGCACCATCTGAGACAGAATAACGCGGGCCCTTAGGACCATCAGGAGTTATACCAATGTCATAGCCCTCTTTGATACTACGCAAGGCGCTGATCAGTACTTTAGCCGCACCACGAGTTGAAGAACCAGCTAACGTTTCTAATCCCATAAGCTCATTATATTTAGCAACCACACGACCATCAAAATGCTCGCTGATAAGGACTTTCGCTTTTTTCTTTTGACGTAAATGTGCATAGAGGTTTGGTAACATAATTAAGTTACCATGCCAAAAGACAAAAATAATAGGCTCTTTGGGTAAATCTTCTTGAATATGGAAGTTTTTTTTGCTTGTGAGATAAACAAATTTAAAAAAGAGGTAGATGATCCATGGACCGAAAATCAGTGCTAATGCACGAAAGATTTTCTTAGCCAAGCAACTCACCTATTTGAGTCATACGACCCGTTTTAATGATTTTAACATCTTGAATTGTCCCAAGAAGCTCTTCGCTTCCTTTGATTTTTACTAAGATGTTGTTATTGGCACGTCCAGAAATAAATCCATCAGGACGTAACTCTTCAAAGTAAACACTCTGAATTGTGTTTAAATATTGCGGTGTAATCTCATCAATAATCTCATTTTGCATATTTTGTAGATACGCTAAACGCTCTGATGCAATCTCACCATCTACTTCTGTCATATGTTCCGCTTCTGTTTCAGGACGAGGTGAGTACTTAAAACTAAATACCTGCTCAAACCGTACCTGACGCATCACATCAAGACTCTCTTCAAAATCGGCATCACTTTCACCCGGAAAAGCAACAATAATATCTGTAGAAATACTCACGCCCGGAACTTCGTCACGTAGTTTTTGAGCACGATTTAAGAACCACTCTTTAGTATAACCACGTTTCATCATCTTTAAAATCTCACTCGAACCACTTTGAAGTGGCATGTGCATTGACTTACAGATTTTAGGATTACGAGCGAACTCTTCGATAAATTCATCGTCCATATGAAAAGGATGGGGTGATGTAAAACGGATACGTTCTAGACCCTCTACCGCACTAATCAGACGTAGCAACTCGGTAAAGTTCACCTTCTCTTTTTCAGACGTAAAACGGCGACCATAATTGTTAACATTTTGTCCTAATAAAAAGACCTCTTTAACACCTGTTGCCACTACTTTTTTCACTTCACCTACAATTAATTCAGGAGGAATAGAGATCTCATCTCCACGTGTTTTAGGCACAATACAAAAGGTACATGACTTATCACAGCCTATAGAGATATTGATATAAGCTTTAAAAGGAGAGTTACGAAAGTCTTTAAAAGCAAATTCTGATTCATCATAATCGATATCAATTTCAACTGCTTTATCTTTGTTCACCACTTGAGCAATTTTAGAGACATTACGAGCCCCTAAAACAAAGTTAACATACGGCGCACGTTCAATAATCTCTTTTCCAAGGTGTGACGCGGTACATCCTGCAACACCAATACGAGCAGAAGGTTTTTTATGTTTGTTAAAGCCACCGAGTTCTGAAAAAAGTTTATGAACAGGACGTTCGCGAACGGAACATGTGTTAATGATGATAAGATCGGCTTCTTTATAATCTTCACAAAGCTCATAAGGCTCCGTTTCATTAAGTTCAGCGATCATATGCTCTGAATCACGCTGATTCATAGCGCATCCAAGAGTTTCTATAAAAAGTTTTTTAGCGATAATAGCGACCTTAGAGAATGTGAACTTCGTACAGGTATTCGTTATCAGCTAAACCGTAACGTACTTCGCGCATGTAAAAACTTTTACCTTTCTCTTCAAAATGATCTTGAAGTGCTAAAAGGTCTTTATGTGAGTTATCACGGTCAAAATATAAGATTAATGACTCTTGTTTTTCTGACATATCTTCGATTTTTTTTACATCAATTTTTTTAGGTTTACCCTTAAGTTCAGTACGAGCTGTTTTTAATTCCATATTTGTTTCCTCTTTTAGTGAGAGCTGTTGTCTCTCTTTAATATTAATGCGATTTTACCCTTTTTTTCGTAAAAAGATGCTTTTAGTAAAAAGTTGGACTCAAATTACTTCTTGGGAACCTATTAAAGAGCTTTTTTGTCAATCGATTAATCTGATGGAAAATCACTACCGTGATTTTTATTGATCTATTTATTTCATTGTTTAAAGTGTTAAAACAACTCATATACTGACACAATATCGTAAAAGTAAAGCAGACTCCAAATCAAGTTTCGAGTGACGACTCTAAAAATCATCCTAAAATCTTTTATTTTATCTCATTCTAAATCCTCGGTAGAGGATTTCCATCGGATTAATCGATTGACTCTTAACTCTAATTAGTGGCAAAAATAGTTTTTTTTTGGTATAATGGCGTACTTCATTGTAATGAATCCCCCTTAAATTATTTTATTTTTATGATGAACACTAACCTATATGGAGACTATTATGGAAAAAATTCTAGACATTATTGATGCAATCGCTCACGAAAAAGGACTCTCACCTGATCTTGTTCAAGCAGCACTAAAAACTGCTTTTGTACAGACTGCAAAAAACGTTATTGACCGCACATTTGCTTTTGAAGCAGAGATTGACCCTGAAACAAAAGTAATGGCTGTTTATCAAACAATTACGGTTGTAGAAGATGATGATGAACGTCTTGAAGATGAAGAGATTGCAGCTGGTTTTATTGCACTTTCTCGTGCTATTGAAGAAGTTGATCCTGATGTTGAAGTAGAAGATCAATTCCAAATTCCTCACGCGTTAGAAGATCACGGTCGTACAGCAGCTGCTCGTCTTCACCGTGAAATAGAGTTTCATATCCAACGTTTAGTTGAAGATGAACTCTATAACAAATATAAAAACAAAATTGGTACAGTAGTAACCGGTCGTGTTACCCGTGTAGATTCAGAACAAGCTACCTTCATAGAAATGGATGAAGTACGTGCTATTTTACCAATGAAAAGCCGTATTAAAGGTGAGGTGTTTAAAGTTGGAGATGTTGTTCGCGCCGTTGTTCGTCGTGTTCACATTGACAAGGCAAATGGAATTCAAATTGAACTCTCTCGTACCTCTCCTAAATTTTTAGAAGAGCTATTACGTCTTGAAGTTCCTGAAATTTCTGACGGTATTGTTTTAATTGAACATGCTGCACGTATCCCAGGTGAACGCGCAAAAATTGCTCTACTTTCAACGCATCCACAAGTTGATCCTGTTGGAGCTACCGTTGGAGTTAAGGGTGTTCGTATTAATGCTGTTAGTGCTGAACTTCTTGGTGAAAACATCGACTGTATTGAGTACACAACTGTTCCAGAGTTGTTCATCGCTCGTGTGATGAGTCCTGCTATTATCTCTGCTGTATCTGTTGAAGGAGCCCCTGAAGATGAAAACAAAAAAGCTATCGTAACCTTACCAGCAGACCAAAAGTCAAAAGCAATTGGTAAAAGTGGTATCAATATCCGTCTAGCATCAATGCTAACAGGTTACACCATCGAACTTGTAGAACTTGAGGGTGAATCAGGCGAAAGTGTCACAGGGATGGAAGAGAAAAAAGATGATCTTTCTTCATTAGAGGCACTCTTTAACTAGAGCATGCTTTTTATCATCGTATGACACCGATGACATGAGTTATATATCTCTATCGAGATTTAAGAACAAAAGTCAATCGATTTATCCGACGAAATCCTCTGTAGAAGATTTGATATTACATAAATAGTGTCCTCTTATGAGGGCATAAAATAGATCACAACTCAAGTACAAAATATATTCCAAACCCACAAATACCTTTCTCAAAGTAAAACAAAAAAAGCAGTTGTCAGCGAATTTCACGAATTACAAATCACTACCGTGATTTAAGAGCAGTTGTCAATCGATTTATCCGATGAAATCCTCTAACGAGGATTTTAGTTTCTTTCCTTTTACACAAAACAAATCATAATTTTTTATTGTCACTCCAAACTTGATTTGGAGTCTAATTTTATTCTTTTCATCAAAACATAATTGTTGACAACAAAATTACGGTAGAGAATTTTAGTTTATATTATTTTTATAATCTGCAATTATCGTATTCAATTCTGGCAATAAATTTCTTACTATATTTTCAATAAGTGCCATATTAACACCCTCATAGTCATGTGCTATAAAGTTTCTTACACTATACGCACCTTGTTGTGCTTCTCTTAATTTTGGGTGTTTTTTAACATCAATTTTATTTAGAGTCTCACCAATTTGTAGCAAACACATTAACACAGCTGGCTTACCTTCTCTATCTTCTAAAGTTGCTACAATGCCCTGATGATTGTTCACAATATAGTTTATTTCAGTAATCATTTTTTGTAGATATTCAAACATCGATTTAGACATATATAAGATCCATTAAAATACCTTTTTTTATAATCGGGTCCATAGCATGAATATCTGCAAAATCCACATCTTGACCTAGAACTTTACTTAAGTACTCTTTTGTCTCTACTAAATGATTGATAGAGTTCCATCCACTATACTCTTTCAAGTACGTTTGGATATCTTCTATTTCATAAAGTAAATCTATATCGCTACTGGCATGAGAATTATTACGTGCATAACTACCAAAAAGACCAATTAGTTTAAATCCACGAGACGACAACTCATCTTTAAGTAAAGCTAATTTATCTAATAATATATCGCGTTGCATCGTTATCCTCTCATATAAATTTATTATCAATTATAGCATGTATCAGTTATGTTACAAATCTAGAGTAAAAGTTAAGAATGGTGATCAATCGATTTATCCAACGGGAATCCTCTGTAGAGGATTTGATATTACATAAATAGTGTCCTCTTATGAGGGCATAAAATAGATCACAACTCAAGCACAAAATATATTCCAAACCCACAAATACCTTTCTCAAAGTAAAACAAAAAAAACAGTTGTCAGCGAATTTCACGAATTACAAATCACTACCGTGATTTAAGAGCAGTTGTCAATCGATTTATCCGATGAAATCCTCTAACGAGGATTTTAGTTTCTTTCCTTTTACACAAAACAAATCAT
>Ga0256826_1000976_pt1 | contig 17794 bp, 25 predicted proteins | sample CV79metaG_FD_185975 | JGI IMG/M metagenome (GOLD analysis project Ga0256826, IMG submission 185975) | Hydrothermal vent microbial communities from East Pacific Rise, Pacific Ocean - CV79 | ecosystem: Environmental > Aquatic > Marine > Hydrothermal vents | place: Pacific Ocean: East Pacific Rise...
TAAAGCTCATTTTTATCACTCATATCTTGTATAAAGTTGTTTAGAGGACAGCCGTGTGATACAGAGAGTAGACTATTTTTATCTTCATACTGCGCATACAAAGATCTTATTTGCTCTATCAAAGTTTCTATTGGCGCTTGGGAGTCATTGAGTGGTTGTACCCAGTGCGAGAGTAACATCTCTTCTATATAGTGCTCCATTGCTGAGAGGACTAAAGTATCTTTGGATTCAAAATGGTAGTAAAGAGAACCTTTAGTCATCTTAGCAACTTTTAAAATATCTACTATACTTGTAGCACAATAGCCTTTTTTATAGAGTAATTCAAAGCTTATATCTATAAGAAGTTGTTTAGTTTTATTCATAGTGTCATTTTACTTTAAAGTATTATCTACTACTCTTCTACGAAACCGAAGTCTTCTTCTGCTGCTTCGCCTTGTTTTTGAGCTTCTTTGATATCGTCTATTATCTCTTTACACTCATCTTCATCTATATCACCATTCTCTATGTCATCTAAAACATCTTGTAGGTCGGCTTTAAACTCACGAAGCTCTTCTATCTCTTCTTTTGCATCTTCAGTTGCTTCTTTATTATCAGCTATCTCTTCAAATATTGAATCTAATGACTCATCGATATCTGGAATAACAGTCTCTTTTATTAGTGTTTCTAACTCTTGTGCATATGACATTGTTGTGCCCTTCTCTATTTATTTTTCGTATTATACTATAATTAGGTTATGAATTTTTATGCAGTAATAATTGGAACAGAAATACTTAACAATAGACGCACAGATAAGCACTTTGACTTTCTCAGAGAAGAACTCGCAAAGTATGGTCATGAGCTTTTTGCTTCTTTCATCATAAAAGATGATGATGCACTTATGAGACGAACATATAGAATGATACAAGAGGATAATGAGGCAATTATTTTCTCATTTGGAGGCATTGGCTCGACTCCTGATGACCTTACCCGTGAAATAGCAGCCGAAATTTTCGAGCAAACAACTGCAGTAGCGCACAAACAGTTTTTACAAGATATTATAGATAGATTTGCAGAGAAAGCTTATCCTCATAGAGTCCATATGGCATACCTCCCGCCAAGTGCAGATCTTATTTTTAACCCTGTGAATAATATGTCAGGTTTTTCACTCTTTAATAAGTACTTTTTTGTCCCTGGTTTTCCATCTATGGCACATCCAATGATAAAAGATGTCATACAAACCCACTTTTCTAAGAGTATACAAAAGTTTAGAAAAACATTTACAGCACATACAAGTGAAGAGACACTTATAACTCTTATGAAAACCCTTCCATCATCCGTTGAACTCTCATGTTTACCGATGTTTGTAAATGAAAAACCTCATGTAGAACTCTCTCTATCTGGAGCTGATGAAAATGAAGTAAGTAGCTATTTTAAGACATTCACAAACGAGTTAGATAAGAAAAATATATATTACAAATTAACATAAACTTTTAAAATGCCGATTTAATAGTAATATAATTCTATAAATCAAGGATTTTTATCATGTTAGTTTGGTTATTGGTACTTTTATTGCTATTTGGTTTTATATATGTTGTTTATCGGCTAAACTTTGTAAAAGTTGACTCTAACGAGGAGTATGAAGATGAACCCCATTACACTTTTAAAATATAAGAGAATAAACCAATGGCAATAACACTTAATAACCATGTATTTAAAGGGCATCGTGCACTTTTAGGAACTAAATATGTAACTTATGCAGAAGTTGAACTCTCTGTTCACTATGACATCTACCCTACTTCAAACAGTTTTGACTGGTCTAACACATCAAAGGGAGCAAAACAGCTCGCTTTTTCTATGCTCTGTCAACTCGAAGATGAAGCACTTGCAAGCAGATATGCTACAGACTTTATGAATGACATAGTAAGAACGCTCAGCTCAAGAGACTGGATTATTTCAGCTTCAGATGTTTTAGAGTGGATAGAAAATAATACGGATAAACCAAAAGCTGAACCCCTGCAGCCTGTTAACACCACTACTAAAAAGAGTAAAAAAGCCAAAACAAATGTTGTAAAAGAGATATGTAAAAAGTTAAGCATTACTCAAAAACATCTTGCAGAGATACTTGAAGTACCAGAAGGCACAGTAAGTTCATGGGCTGTAAAAAATGAAATACCACGTTTAGGGAAGAAAGCTATAGAGTTTTATATGCTAAATGTTAAGAACCAGAAAATTGTTGATAGTTATAGAAGTTTTAAACAACTTCTTGAAGCTTCTTAAAGGTAAGTATTTGAGACCTAAAGATGAAGTAACAAGAAGTCTACTTATAGACAGAACTACATGGGATGATTCTATGAAGTATTCACGTGAGCGTTATAAAATGAGTCTCTCTAAAGTTGTAGAGGCACTACTACAAGAGTGGTTAGCTAAAGAGAAGAGAAAACCTCTTGACAACAAAAGCCAAGGTAAGTTTTTTGAATAAACTTATCTTGCATATCCTGTATTTCTAGGGTCCTCCGAGTTATAGTCTAGTACTTCTAGTACAGATTTCTTATTCATCTTTCTTGCAAAGTCTGCTGCTGTAAAGCCTTTAGAATCTTGAGCATTCTGATCAACTCCTTTCTCTATTAGAACTTTTGCTATTTCTGTACGACCATAACAAGCCGATGCCATGAGTGCCGTAAAACCACTATTTCTTGATGTTTTATTTACATCTATACCCTGCTCTATTAAATAATTTACCATCTCTATGCTGTCGTAAGTTATTGCCATGTCAAAAACACTTACACCCTCATCATCTATGTCAAACTTATCTGCACCACCTTCAACAAGAAGCATAAGAGTTTCAAACTCACATTTCTCTCTAAGCGCACATGAGAGAACACCTTCGCCTGACTCATTTGCTTCTCTCATATCAGCACCATTTTTTATATATTTTTTTATCCCAAGATAGTCATCATTTCTTAAAAGTTCTAGCCAAGTGTACATAGTTATTGTGTCCATTTTATAAAAATTGTTTACTAATATAATATTAGATTCATTATATACCATATTTCATTAGTTGTTTTTATGTATAATTCGACTAATAAATTAATTAAGCGAGAATTCAATGGATATTATAGAAACAACAGATGCTTTTAAAGCACTTATCGAAGATATAAAAACAACTACAGAGGGTTATAGAGATCCTTTAGCGTTTGGTATTGCAAGAGTAGACTTAGGTCAATTAAATGTAGACAAGACTCTTCAAGCAACATACCCTTTAATCAACTGGGATGAAAACTTTGGAAGTGCTGCTATTTTTGTTAGAGCACTACAAGAACAAGGTGTTAAAGTAGACTTTTCTAAAACAGAAGTAGTATGTGACATTAATGTAGCATTTTTAAAAGCTGCTCTAGCTGCGTTTACTCCTTACTCTGATGAAGCTTATGGTGATGCTCATAAAAACATCCAAGTTATTTCGTCTCTTTATACTCAAATTATGAGTAATGGTTCTTTTGAAGGTGAATTCAAAGTATGTTTTATCTTTGATGATGCAGCAGTAGAGTCTGTAGAAGCTGCATACCTTAAACTTTATGCTCTTAGTCAAGCAAAAGTAGGTCTTCGTGAAATTAACTTAAATGGTGCATTTGGTGCACTTCCAAATGTTGCATGGTCAGCTGGTCAACCAATCGAACTTGACTACCTAAGAGAGTTCGAAATCGAGCTTAAACTTGCTAATGAATACCCACATATTGATTTTGTAGATAAGTTCCCAAGATTCTTACAACACATCATTCCTCAAGATAACACTCGTATACTAGATACATCTAAAGTACGTTTTGGTGCTCAGCTTGCAGCTGGAACTACAGTAATGCCAGGTGCTTCATACATTAACTTTAATGCAGGAACTACTGGTTCAGTTATGGTTGAAGGCCGTATTAGCTCTTCTGCTATTGTTGGTGATGGTTCAGATGTTGGTGGTGGTGCTTCTATACTTGGTGTTCTTAGTGGAACAGATGGCAATCCTATTTCAATAGGTAAAAACTGCCTACTAGGTGCTAACTCTACTTGTGGTATTCCTTTAGGTGACGGTTGTATCATCGATGCTGGTGTTTCTATTTTAGAAGGTACAAAAATTGGTATCTATCCTGCAGAGTTAGAAAAAATTATGAAAATAAATACTAACATGAAAATGGAAGGTGAAATTTTCAAAGGAAAACAACTTGCAGGTTTCTACGGAATCCACTATAGACAAGACTCAATGACAGGTCAAATTACAGCTTCTCGTTCAACGAGAGAGATTGTACTTAATGCTGATTTACACTAGTTTCTTTCTCTAACCTTTTCTTTATCTTCTTGGTACTATAATAGTTAGTACACAAGGAGAAGCTCATGAATGTATCAGCAAATATTTCTTCCATACAGACTAATCAATCGTTTCTAAACACTACTGCAAAAAATATAAAAGATCAAAGTGGTGACTTAGCAAAAGATATGACTAACTTAATAGTTTCCGAAAAAGTGAATGCAGTAAATGTTGAAGCTATTAAAACGCAAGATGATATGCTAGGATCACTTTTAGATATTAAAGCGTAGTCATACTCTTTAGGTTATGTAACAGAGAGGAGTCTTTGTCAAAATATTTTAGATTTTTACCTACTTCAAGTGTGCTAAATATAGGTCGACCTATAATAAATCTACCCTCTTTACCCTCTTTTTTTGTTTTTACACCCCAAACATTTTGATAAATCACAACCCTACCCTTATATGTTCCCACATAAAGAACTATATGGCCCTTTTTATAAAGAAGTGTTTGAAATGGTTCTGCCTCTTTTTTGATTAGGGAGAGTTTATCTACATCGCTTAAGCCTTTAAGAGAGATCACATGCCCCGATTTACTCTGCTGGTATGAGTTACGTGGTAACCAAAGCCCAAAGGGGGTATAAAAGTCTCTCAGTGTAGAGGAACAGTCACGCTGACCAAATATACCACCCCAACCATAATTTGTTTGTGAAACCTCTTTAAGAATCTTATTTATATTTTTACTATTAAATTTTAAAATACCTCTGTGTGCAATACTTTTATCTATTTGAGATCTTATATAAAGTGGTTTTTTATTCTTATACTTGCTTATTGTAAGTACGGTATAACTATCTTCATCTTCAGCAACAAGAGCTAGCATAGTTCCAATGCGAGACTTAAAGAGGAACTCTCCATCTTCAGAATATATAGGTATGCCCTCTTTTGTGATAAAAATTTGTTCAGCTTGTTGCCAAAGGTCTGTGTACTTTTTATCTATTATAACAACACTGGCACTTTTCACCCAACCAAAAGCAAAGCTAGACTCTATAAAAATCCACTTTTTATCTTTAGAGTAGTGAGAGACAAAAACTGGTTTATTTGCAGCTATACTACTGTTTTGAAGATAGTCAAAAGGGAAACCCTCTCCAGCTTGTGTAGGGTCCAAAAGAATAGGTTTGTTTGTAGGCATAGCACGAATGTTTAAACGCTTGAGTGTTATAGCTTGTTTATTGAGTGTGCCATACTCTTCGTAGTTACCATTCTCTAGAGTAGTATCGAAGAACTCTTGCTTTAAAAGCTGTAAGTTCTCTCCATATGTATTGCCTACCTTATAAAGATTATGTGCCCACATTGCATTACTGAGTGAAATATTACTTTTTTCTAAATTCCAAGCTTTAAAATATTTTTTCTCAAAATCTTCTTGAGAGAACTTTCTAGAAGAGTCTAGTTGTCTTGTATACTCTCTTACATTTTGAGGTATTGTGTCTAAGTCTTTTATATACTCTTGTACATATAGTGCTTTTTCAATACTTGCAGAATCTTCAACACTAACTTCTTCCTCTTTCGTCGCACAAGAGCTTAAAAAAAGAACTAGTAAAATAAGATAAAACTGCTGCAATGTCTCTCCTCTTTAGTCAACATCTCCAAATCTACTCACAACACGACCTAATACTTCAACCTCATTAGGGTTAAGTGTTTGTGTTGCATAAACGGAGTTATCGCTTATAATATCTATTTGTCCATCGAGTCTAGCTTGAACTCGTTTTATAAAGAGACCGCCTTCTGTTCTAATAGTAAATATACCACCACGGTTTAGATCAGTCTTACTTCTATTAATAAATACTATATCATTATAACTAAAAGTAGGCTCCATTGAGTCACCTGAGACATTAATAGCTTCAATATTTCTAAGTTCTCTCTCTCCACCAAGCATAAAAACAAACTGTTCTGGAATCTCAAGTTCTTCTATCTCTTCACACTGCTCATCAGTACCACCACCAGCACTTGCATTTACATCGTTAAAGTACTTTACCATATAGAATTTGTTTGTTGCTTCTACTAATGACTCTGGAGATTGTCCATACAAAAGCCAGTTAATGCTTATTGTCTTTTGTGCACAGAAATCTAAGAGCTCTGTAAATGGAATCTTATTACGTTTTTTCATAGTTGCAAAATTCATTTGGCTTATTCCTAAAACATCTGCTACATCTTTGTCAAAAACTTTCTTTGGTACAAACTCTGTTGAGACTATACTTTTAATCTCTTCTACTATATTAGAAAAACTATTCATGATATCTCCCTTTTTTATGTTTTTATCTTAAATATGACAAATTATAATACTTTTTGAAAGAAATGTCAAAATTTTCATTGCAATTTGCCATATTTTTAAGTATTTATTTCATTTTGATGTATTATTTTACATATTTGAAAGAAAAAGGATGCAAAATGTCAATAATTATTAAAAATGCAGAGAGTATGTTTGAGAGATTTGAGTCAAAAATGGAAAGATGGGCTGAAAAATTATTTTGAGAGCTAAAGCTCAATGCAAGTGAGGCACTAAATGCCGAATCGCATCAAACCTTATTTTTTATTTTTTTCATTTTCAGCTTCACGTTGTGCTGATTTATTTTTATGATAACCACCAAAAAGAAAGATCATAAAAAAGACAAAGAGTATAAGCATTACTATATCTATATATACATTCATCTACTAAGCCTTCTTAAATGTGTCATATGTTTGACGTATAGCATCATAAAGAATGACACCCGTACTAATTGCAAGATTTAAACTTCTACCCTCTTTGGTCATTGGTATAGTTATATTTCTATCCTTATACTTGTTTAAAATATCTTCAGGGATTCCTGCCGTTTCACTTCCAAAGAAAATAAAATCACCCTCTTTAAAATCTGTCTCAAAGTATGGTCTATCCGTTTTTGTTGTAGCAAAATGAGCATTTGTACTTATGTTATTTTTAGCAAAAAAATCATCTATTGATTCCCATACATGTAAGTCTAACTTATCCCAGTAATCAAGTCCAGCACGACGAACTGCTTTTTCATCTATATCAAAACCTATAGGCTTGATTAGGTGAAGAGAAGCACCTGCGTTTACACATAAACGACCTATTGCACCAGTATTGTTTGGAATTTGTGGATTCACTAAAACTATATTAAAACCCATTAAAAAATTACCGTCTTGTTTTCGTATACAAATATACGATCTTCAAGTGCAAGTTTTAATGCACGAGAGAGAACAACTTTCTCAACGTCTTTACCACTTCTCTGCATATCTTTCCAGCTGTAAGTATGAGTAACATGTATAACTTCTTGAGCAATAATTGGACCTTCATCAAGATTATTATTTACAAAGTGAGCCGTTGCACCAATAATTTTCACACCACGCTCATACGCTTGTTTATACGGGTTAGCCCCTATAAATGCAGGTAAAAACGAGTGATGAATATTAATTATTTTATCTTCAAAAGCTTCAACAAATGCAGGTGTAAGTATACGCATATACTTTGCAAGAACAATGTACGCAATGTCTTCATAAGAGTTAATACACTCAATAATTTGTTGTTCATGAGCCTCTCGTTCTAAGTCTACATGAGAAATTGTTTCGTAAGGAATATTAAATTTACTCACCAATGACTCGAGCTTATCATAGTTAGAAACGACAGCTAAAATATTAGCTTCAAGTTCCCCTGCTTCGTGACGAATTAGTATATCACCAAGAGCATGTAACTCTTTTGTAGCCATAATAATAATATTTTTCTTCTTAGGCTCAATTACTTTAACACTAGAGTTTTCAGGGAGCACTGCATTTATAGCATCTGTAAGCTCTTTTTTGTTTACAGCACCCTCAACAACTGAGCGCATAAAGAATTTATTACTCTCTTTATCAACAAACTCGCTATTTGAGAGAATATTTAAATCATAGTTAAAAAATATACTTGATACTTTATGAACTAAACCTTTTTCATCATTTGCATCTATTAAAACACGGTACTGATTCATCTACTGACCTTTCTCTAACTTTTGAACTCTTGAATCTATAGTTGCTAAAGTATACTCTAAAAAGTTTAGTGTCATATCTACTTTTGCTTCTATATTTGCATTGTTAGGAGCTTGAAAACCTTCAAAAAGAACGAGGAGTCTTTCACGAATAGAGTTAAGATACATTAGTTCACTTTCAATAGTACTTGCTATTTTCACCTCTTCAACTTGGGCTGTAGGCTCAAAAAAATGCTCTTGAACTTTAGAATGTTCTTGCTCTGTTGGAGAAGTGCTTGTATCTTCTTCCATCTCAGCAAGTGTTGAGAGTATTACATCTTTTAGTTCCATGCTTTTAATAACCACCTTTCAAACTCGTTAAACTCTACATCGTTTTCCATCTTTAAAAAGTACTCTTTCATCTCAGAATTTACTTTCAAAAACTTTTTACGCATACCAGAGAGTCTTCTAATAGCAATTTTTGCATCACTATTATGAGGATCCTTTTTTAGCACTTCTTTATAAATATCGAGTGCTTCTTCTTTAAGCCCTTGAAGTTCATAAATATTTGCTAAAGTAAGTGTCTTCATCTATATTACTACTATTTATCTTTCTATATAGTTAGCGATAATAGAACCTATTTCACTCGTAGAACAAACTTCTTTTGCATCAAACTGTGCTAAGTCACCAGTTCTATAACCTTCACTAAGTACTTTTTTGATTGCATTGTCTATCTTATCTGCTGCTTCTACTTCACCAAGAGCATATCTAAGCATCATAGATGCAGAAGAAATAGTTGCAATAGGGTTTGCTATACCTTGACCAGCGATATCTGGGGCACTTCCATGTATAGGCTCATAAACACCAATTTTATCACCAATAGAAGCTGAAGGTAAAAGACCAATAGAACCACAAAGCATAGAAGCTTCATCTGAAAGAATATCACCAAAGATATTTCCAGTAAGCATTACATCAAACTGTTTTGGATTAAGTACAAGTTGCATTGCTGCATTGTCAACATACATATGAGAAAGTTCGACATCTGGGTACTCTGCAGACACTTCAGTTACTACATCTCTCCAAAGTTGAGAAACATCAAGAACATTTGCCTTATCTATAGAACATACTCTTTTGTCGCGTTTTTGAGCGATTTTAAATGCATGGTGTGCAATGCGAACAATTTCTGAACGAGTGTAAACCATAGTATTCCACCCTTTGTCTTCAGTACGACCTTTAGGCTCACCAAAGTAGATACCACCAATCAACTCGCGAACAACCATAATATCAACACCCTTGATAATCTCAGGTTTTAAAGAAGAGGCATTAATAAGCTCGTCATATACAACAGCTGGACGAAGGTTAGCATATACACCTAACTCTTTACGAAAACGAAGAAGTCCACTCTCTGGACGTTTTTCACGAGGAAGTGCATCCCACTGTGGTCCACCAATAGCACCAAAAAGTACTGCGTCAGAGTTTAAAGATTTAGTAATTGTTTCTTGTGGAAGTGGGTCTCCAGTTACATCATAAGCGATACCACCCATAAGTGCATCATCATAAGAGAAGTGAAAGTTACAGCAAGAAGCAACTGCATCTAAAACTTTAACAGCCTCATCAATAATTTCTGGACCAATTCCATCACCCTTAATAAGTGTTATTTTATAGTTCTTCATCTATTTTTTTCCTTCTTTAATCTCATTTTGTGCAAAGTTCATTAAACCACCTGCATCAATTAGCTCCTGCATAAACGCAGGAATCGGAGTAAAACTATATGTTTTACTTGTTGTGTTATTTGTTACTGTTCCAGCATTCATATCTACTGTTACATTGTCGCCTTCATTTATCTCTGCAGATTCTGCTAACTCGAAAATAGGCAGACCCATATTAAATGCATTTCTATAAAATATTCTTGCAAATGTTGGTGCAATTATTGCAGCTACACCAGCAGCCTTAAGTGCAATTGGTGCATGTTCACGGCTACTACCACAACCAAAGTTCTCACCAGCTACTATTAAGTCACCAGCACTCATTTTATTTACAAACTCAGGGTCTGCATCTTCCATAACGTGCTTTGCTAGTTCCTCTGCAACTGAAGTATTTAAGTATCTAGCTGCAATGATTAAGTCAGTATCAATATCTTTACCGAATGTCCAAACTTTACCATTAATATTTGCTTTTTCCATTATAAAATCCTAATATATTTTATTAAATAATTTCGTGATTATAGCTAAATAGTTGTTGGAGTTTTATTAAAGAGAAATAGAAGAGTTTAAAAAGCTTTGATATTAGTAAGTATCAAAGCTTTTTTAGGGAGTTACTATCGTTTAAGGTTATTAGTAGTCTGAAGCATTTCATCACTTGTCGTGATCACTTTTGAGTTAGAATCATAAGCACGTTGTCCGGTAATTAGGTCTGTAAGTTCAACAACAAGTTCAACATTTGAAAGCTCAACAAAACCTTGTCTAAGGGTTCCTAGTCCATCTACACCTGGAGTACCTTCAACTGGTTGTCCAGAACTATCTGTCTCTATAAAAAGATTATCTCCAAGAGAGTGAAGACCTGCTGGATTTATAAAGTTTGTAGTTTGAATCTGACCAATAATAGTAGCTTGTGTTTGGCCTGGCTGAATAACAGAAATCGTACCATCAGTACCTATACTCACACTTGTAGCATCAGGTGGTATAACGATTTGAGGCACTAAAAAATACCCGTCACTATTTACCATCGTACCATCTTGATCTATTTTAAATGCACCATTTCTTGAGTAAACTTCTGTTCCATCGGGGAGTTCTAGTTTAAAAAAACCACGACCAGTTATTGCGATGTCTAGTTGGTTATCTGTTTGTTTTAGTGAGCCCTCTGCAAAAATTTTATTAATTGCAGTTGCACGCACACCAAGACCAACTTCTATACCTGTTGGAGATTTTGTAACATCAGATGTCGATGTTCCTGCATACTCCATAACATTGTACATAAGATCAGCAAATTCTGCACGACTTTTTTTAAATCCTATGGTGTTAACATTGGCAATATTATTGGCCGTTGTATCGATTTGTGTCTGCATCCCGAGCATTCCCGTTGAAGCAGTATATAGTGATTGCATCATTATTCTTAATCTCCCTTTAGTCTAAGTTTCTAAGCTTTTCTAGCAATTTTTTCAATTGCATCTTTATTCATGTCATCCATCTGTGTACTCATCGCTTTTTGGTACATTCCAACTAAACGATTTGTTTCTATCATCTGTGTCATCATCTTAACTGCATTGACATTACTTTTCTCTATAAAACCTTGTCTAAGCGCACCACTTTCATCTACTCTAGATATCTCTTTTATATCTTCAAAAGCATAAAGATTGTCACCCTCTTTTTTAAGAAGAGAAAGATCTTTTGCTTGTACTATAAGAAGTTTCTTATTTTGTATAAGAGAGGCACTATTTGGAACATTGGTAGAAATTTGTCCATTTTTATCAACAGCTACAACACTATCACCATTCGTAAAACTAATATTTCCAGTGCCTGTTTTTAGATAATCATCAGCAAGAACTTCATACCCCTGTTTTGTAACTAAAACACCCTCATCATTTTTTGTAAAACTGCCATCACGAGTGAGTCTAATACCCTGAGGAGTCTTTACGGCAAAAAAGAGTCCTTCACGAGTCAGTGCAAAATCAAGTGGATTTGCGGTATTTTGCATAGTTCCAACACTGTAGTTTGTAAACGAATCAACTACTTGAGGTGCTCTTGTAAGTGTACGGTTTATAAATGCAGCACCCTCTTTTGTTTGGTTCGCATTTGGAAGCTCATCACGTTTTTCTTGGTAGATACGCATAAAATCACCTATAACGAGATCATCTTCTTTAAAACCTGTAGTATTTACATTTGCTAAGTTATTGGCAATAGTATCGAGTCTATTAAACTGTGTAACCATTCCCGCTGCTGAAGCATAGTAACCTGTCTGCATAAGAGCCCTTTGTGCAATATTTTGTAAAGATGTAGCAAAGAGTGTTCCAATATAAAAAATAGAAAAATTTCAGTAAATCTTAAAAGTGTTTCGGTATAATCCACCTTCTAAAAACCTTAACTCATGGAGCAACCTCCCATATGACAGCTAAAGAACTCAACAAGGCCATAGAGACCTTTTTCGAAGAGCACAAAAGTAAAGAGTGTGTTACTTACGAATCTCTCATAGAACTTTTTGAAAAGCAGCCTACAGCCGCTCAAGCAAAAAATATTTTAAAACTTTTAACAAAACATAAAAAATGTATTTACACTTCTAGTGAGCATGCAAAAAAACTTAATGATCAAGAAGCAGAGGCACGTCGTGCTGCACAACGCAAAATGCTTGAAGATAATGAAAGTGATCAATTTGACATTCTTAAAGAACATGAACTCCTTGAGTGGTCACGTTCTGACTCACCTGTACGTATGTACCTTCGTGAAATGGGTCAAATTCCACTTCTTACTAAAGAAGAAGAGATTGAGATATCTAAAAAGATTGAGGGTGGAGAGAGTATCATCATCGATGCTATCTGTTCAGTTCCTTACCTTATAGAGTTTATTCTAGACTATAAAGAACCACTAATAAATCGAGAACGTCGTGTTAAAGAGCTTTTTAAATCGTTTGAAGATGAAAAAGAAGATAGCGATGACAACAGTACTGATGATGCTACAACTACAACAGAAGCTGCACCTCAAAAGAGTATGACTGCTAAAGACAAAACAAGAGTAGAAAAAGTATCTACAAGCTTTAAAGCTTTAGAAAAAGCAAAAAAAGAGTGGGTAAAACTCTCAGAGAAAGTGCCTTCTAGCGTTGATGGTGAACTTAACGAAGAGGTTATAAACTACTTCTTAGGTGTTGTGTTTAAAAAGAGTGTACTAAAAGAGAAACTTTTAGACCTAGGACCAACTTCTAAACTTATCAATGAACTTGTAAAAGCTATGGAGACTGCACTTAAAAGTGATGAGGGTTATGACAAAGAGCTTAAACGCCTCGAGTATAAACTACCACTTTTTAATACAACACTTAAAGCAAACCACAATGTTCTTGTATCAAAAATCCAAGAATTAAACAAAGAAGATATAGCTAACATGGTTCCCGAAGCAACTATGGTTTCTACATATATGGAGATTAAAAAGCTAGTTCAAACAAAAGAAGCATCGAAAAACTCTTTTGATATGGAACCAGATAAGTTAGGTGACATTTTAGAGCAGATTAAACGTGGTAAAAATATTTCTGAAATAAGCAAAACAAAAATGGCGAAATCAAATCTTCGTCTTGTTGTTTCTATTGCTAAGCGTTATACAAATCGTGGTCTTCCATTCCTTGACCTTATTCAAGAAGGGAATATTGGTCTTATGAAAGCGGTTGATAAATTTGAGTATAAAAAAGGTTATAAGTTCTCGACTTATGCTACTTGGTGGATTCGTCAAGCAATCTCTCGTGCCATTGCCGATCAAGCTAGAACGATTCGTATTCCTATTCATATGATTGAGACTATTAATCGTATTAATAAAATTATGCGTAAACACCTGCAAGAGAATGGTAAAGAGCCAGATGTTGAGACTATTGCTGAAGAGGTTGGTCTCTCAGTTGAAAAAGTTAAAAATGTTATTAAAATCACTAAAGAGCCAATTTCTCTTGAAGCTCCTATTGGTAGTGAAGATGATGGCCGTTTTGGTGACTTTATCGAAGATAAGACTTCTCTTTCTCCTGCAGATGCAATTCTTAAAGATGACCTTCGTGGTCAGATTGAGACTGTACTTGATCAACTTAACGAGCGTGAAAAAGCAGTTATCAAACTTCGTTTTGGAATTATGGACGATGAGAGTGATAGAACTTTAGAAGAGATTGGTAAAGAGTTAAGTGTAACACGTGAGCGTGTTCGCCAGATCGAATCTAGTGCAATTAAGAAACTTAAACACCCTAAAGTGGGTCGTAGACTCAAAAACTACATCGAAGAGTAGGTCTTTCATATGACCTTTGAGCAACAGTGGCTAGAGTATGACTATAACCCTTTTATACTCTTTAATGCTCAAGGGAAAATTATTTCAGTCAACTCTGAAGCCCAGTTTTTACTAGGCTCAACTACACCAAACACTCTCTTTGAACTTGCAAAAACATATGCAAGTGTTAGTTTTGGCTTCAAAACTACATTTATAGAATTAGAGTATGGTCGTTATAAATTCTTTGGTCTGACTGTAGGGTATGAGGATGAGGAGCAGATAGGTATAAAACTCTATCAAGCACCAAGTTTTAAACTCAATACTAAAAAACCAGAGGGTGAACTGACAAATATTTTCACTATTACCGACCTATGCATAGCAACCCACTCTATAAGCTCTAATGTAATCTACACAAAATCTTATGACCCTACTATTCCAGAAATTATTGTAAACTCCAATAAACTCATAAAAGTACTCAATAAAATGTATGCCTGTGTTGAAGAGAACGATACAATTGATACAAAGGTATTTTATAGAATTGGGGAGCATATAAAGTTTGAAGATAAAAAATATAGTATTTTTTCTATCTCAGTTAGTGCGGAAAAAGTAAATAAAGAAAGAAGTAATGAGTTAAAAGTTCTTGCTGAGAACTCTAACTTTTACATAGAGATAGCTTCAAGTTTAACTATCAACATTCCTATGATTACCTCTTAAGAGTTAATCTCTTTAGAGGCTAATGTAGCGGTTATAATTCCAACTAGCAAAGATGGAAGATAAAAGCTCAAATCAAGTACATTATTATTTTTCAGTGCAATAAAACCTAATATTAAAAATATATACGGAACTATACGAAAGAGTGATACACTCCCAACTGCTCCATGTTTTATGCTTTTAAAACTAAAAGTTTTTATCTTCGCTTTTTCTTCTTTAACTATCTCTCTTAGGTCAAGTTCTTCTGCTGGTGCATCATTTATAGCCATGTCGTCATAAAGTTCATGTGGATCTTCTATAGTGTCTAAAAGATCTCTATCACTCTCGTAACTCTCACTTATAACTCTTGAGTCTATCATACGTTTATAAGCAAATGATGAACCGAGTATGACAAACAAAGAGGAGAGAAACGCGACCTGAGTGTTTGCAAACGCAGCTTTTGAGTACACAGAAGTAGAGAGAACTAAAACCTCTGCTACTAAAAGGGGTCTAATAACTTTTAGAACCATAATCATCCTCGTCGTCTTCATCTTCATCAAGTTGTTTTTTGATAGCATAACGAGGCTCTTTAGCAAGCTCTTCATACTCTTTATACTGTTTAGAGTATGCCTTATATACATTCAGTATAGCAGCTGCAATACCAATGGCCACACCTATCCAAAAAGTCCAAGCAATACCACTCAAATTTTTTATAAGCCAACCAAGACCAACACCCATAAGAACGGCAACAACCATAGATATACCAAGGCTTAAACTATCAGCAGCTTCAATGATTGGTTTTATGCGAGGTTTATGTTCTTCCTCTGTTTGATTCTCATTAGCCATTTTTAATAGCCTTAAAGACTTTAGAAGCTGCGTTTATAGTATCTTCTATCATAACATCTGTCGTTGCCGTAGAGATAAACCCTGTCTCATAAAGTGAACAAGCAAAGTAGAAACCTTCTTGTAACATCCCTGAATGAAACGCAGCAAATAACTTAGCATCACTCTCACAAGCATCTGCAAAGTTTTTCACTGGTTTATCATTAAAAAAGAAACCAAACATTGAGCCTCTAGTATCTATTTGCATCGTTATGCCCTGCTCCGCTGCAACACTCTTCATACCTTCTACAAGTCTAGTAGCTCTCGCATTTAAAACAGCCATTACTCTCGCATTTTGCTTCAGTTTAGTCAGTGCTGCAAACCCTGCTGCCATTGCAACTGGATTTCCACTAAGTGTTCCTGCTTGATAGACTGGACCCTCTGGGCTAAGCTCTGCCATAATCTCACGACGACCACCAAAAGCACCAACTGGCATACCACCACCGATAACTTTACCAAGTGTCACTAAGTCTGGAGTAACACCTGTAATACTTTCAGCACCATTTACAGAACCACGAAAACCACTCATAACTTCATCAAAAATCAGAAGTGCTCCATTATCGCTACATAACTTACGAAGCTCGTGTAAGAACTCTTTATCAGCAGGAACTAGCCCCATATTTCCAGCAATAGGCTCGATGATAACACAAGCAATATCAGAGCTATCTGCAAAACATTTTTTTACAGACTCTATGTTGTTATACTCAGCTAATAGTGTATGTTTAGTAAAATCTGCTGGAACACCTGGGCTAGATGGGTTTCCAAATGTAGCGGCACCAGAACCTGCTTCTACTAGAAGAGCATCTGAGTGACCATGGTAACAACCTGTAAACTTTACAATGTCATCACGATGAGTAAAGCCACGAGCTAAACGAATAGCAGACATAACTGCCTCAGTTCCAGAAGATACAAAACGCACCTTATCTATAGAGTCAAAAAAGTTCACAACAAGTTTTGCAAGCTCTGTTTCAGCAACGGTAGGTGCTCCAAAAGAGAGACCATGCTTTACAGCTTCAATAACAGCAGCTTCAATAGACTCGTCACGATGTCCAAAGATTAATGGTCCCCATGACTGAACATAATCAACATACTTGTTGCCATCTATGTCTGTTAAGTAAGCACCCTCACCTTCATTGATAAAAATAGGTATTCCACCTACGCTACTAAATGCACGAACAGGTGAGTTTACACCGCCGGGAATTAGGTTTTGTGCTTCCTCGAATGCTTTTACAGATGCATTTGTACTCATATATATGACCCTTTATAAATATTTTTCTTATTATAGCTAAGTTGGATTAATATTGATTTGGTATAATCACTCAAATAAACTAAAATGGACCTTTTTTTGAACAGATCTACCTTTGCACTTTTTGTAGCACTTCTTATTCACTTACTTTTTCTACTTCTTTTTTGGATACTAGGTACTCTCTCACCTGATATGCCAAAACCAAAACAAGAAGAGCAAAAAATAAAAATAAGTCTCAAAGAGCTCCCAAAAACGGCTAAACAGTCTGGTCTAAATAAGAAAAAAGTACCACCTCAAAAAATAGCACCTCCTATGCCAAAAGGAAAACAGCTAAAAAAGATTGTAAAACCAAACAAACCACCAGTAAAGTATGAACCGAAAAAACCTGTAAAAAAACCTGTTTTAAATAAACCTAAACCAAAAACAAAACCTAAGGTTAAACCCAAACCAAAAGTAGAACCACTCCCACCAAAAAAACCTTTTATACCTCTTATAGAGAAGAAAAAAGATGTTAACAAAACTAAAAAGAGTGAAGAAAAAGATCCGATGGCTTGGATGTATGAAGATAAATCTGCACAAGAGACAAAAAAAACAACTGCTAAAGCTTCTACAGGAAGTAATATTAGTCAAAATATTAAAGAGCTTTATGGTGAGGAGTTTGGAAAACTTACACAGGGACAACAGCAGTATATCATCGATAATCAAGAGATAATGAGACGTATTACACAACAGGTTTTAACTCGTGTGGCTCGTGTAAACTTGCCTCGGGATCTCAATGTAAA
>Ga0256826_1000977_pt1 | contig 17788 bp, 18 predicted proteins | sample CV79metaG_FD_185975 | JGI IMG/M metagenome (GOLD analysis project Ga0256826, IMG submission 185975) | Hydrothermal vent microbial communities from East Pacific Rise, Pacific Ocean - CV79 | ecosystem: Environmental > Aquatic > Marine > Hydrothermal vents | place: Pacific Ocean: East Pacific Rise...
ATGTTATAATCGCGATTATAACATAATTCATCTTTAGGGTAACAAATGAGTAAAAAAACTATTTTAATAATTACTGATGGCATAGGACATAATGATTCTTGTGAATATAATGCATTTTGTCAAGCACAAAAACCAACATATGATTATTTATTTGATAATGTACCAAATTCACTTATTAAAACATATGGATTAAGCGTAGGTTTACCAGATGGTCAAATGGGTAATAGCGAAGTTGGACATATGAGTATTGGAAGTGGTAGAATACTTTATCAAGATTTAGTAAAAATTAATTTAGCTATAAAAGATAATACATTAAAAGATAATGAAGTACTAAGTACAACTATCAATAAATCTAATAATATTCACCTAATTGGATTACTTAGTGATGGTGGGGTTCATTCTCATATTTCTCATATAATTGCAATGGCAAAAATTGCATCAGAACAAAATAAAAAAGTATTTATACATATTATTACTGATGGTAGAGATGTAAGTCCTACTAGTGCAAAAGACTATATCCAACAAATAGTAGATATTTGTGATGATAATATATCAATTGCTACAGTTTCAGGTAGATTTTATACTATGGATAGAGATAATAGATGGGAAAGAATACAAGCTGGATATAATCAAATTGTAAATGCCAAAGACAATTATGACAAAAATATTTTATCTTATATAGATGAACAATATCAAAAAGATATTTTTGATGAATTTATAGAACCAATTTCATTTAATAACTACTCTGGTATTTCAAATGAGGATGGAGTAATATTCTGTAACTTTAGATCTGATAGATTTAGAGAAATATCAACAACACTTGCATCAAAAGAGTTTAATGAATTTAAAACAAAACAATTAAGAATAAATATTGCAACAATGACACAATATGATAAAAACTTACCTTTGCCAATACTATTTCCTAAAACTGCACCTACTAATACATTGGCACAAGTGATTAGTAATGCAAACCTTTCACAAGTTCATACTGCTGAAACTGAAAAATATGCTCATGTTACATTTTTCTTTAATGGTGGAATTGAAGATGAATTTAAAGGTGAAAAAAGATTATTAGTTTCATCTCCAGATGTTAAAACATATGATATGAAACCAGAAATGTCTGCACCACAAGTTTGTGATGGTGTATTAAAATCAATGCAAGAATCAAATGACTTTATTGTTGTAAACTTTGCAAATGGAGATATGGTTGGACATACTGGAAATATTGATGCTGCTATAAAAGCAGTAGAATGTGTAGATACTCAACTTGGCCGTATTATATATAAGGCAAAAGAATTAGATTATAATATTATAATTACTAGTGACCATGGTAATTGTGAGAAAATGAAAGATGAAAATGGTAATACACTTACAAATCATACAGTAGGTGATGTTTTTTGTTTTGTATTATCATCTAAAGTTACAAAAATAAAAGATGGTGGACTAAATAATATTGCACCCACTGTATTAAAACTAATGGAACTTAATATCCCAAATGAAATGGATGAGGCACTATTTTAAATGAAAAGAGTTATAAAATGTTAAAAAAACTTATTATATTAATGATACTTATTGGAATAGGTATATTTATTTGGCTTGTAGTATTATATTCAAAAATTAGATTTGATGTAAATAAAATTGTAAATTATAAACCAACAGCAACATCTCAAATAGTAGATAGAAATGGTAAATTATTATCTAATATATTTTTAGATCAGCATAGATTTTATGTTAAATTTGATCAAATACCCCCCAAAGTAATCGAAAGTTTAATTGCAATTGAAGATACACAATTCTTTGAACACAATGGTATTAATGTAGATGCAATATTAAGAGCAATAGTAAAAGATCTTAAACACATGAAAATGGTAGAGGGTGCAAGTACTATTACTCAACAATTAGTAAGAACTATCGCATTAAGTCGTGATAAAAAGATTATGAGAAAAATAAAAGAAATTTTATTATCTCTAAGATTAGAAACAGTCTTAACTAAAGAAGATATATTAGAAAGATATTTAAACTCAATATACTTTGGTCATGGATATTATGGAATAAGAACAGCATCGTTAGGATACTTTCATAAAGAGTTGGATCAACTTAATATTAAAGAAATATCAATATTAGTAGGACTTCCTCAAGCACCTAGTTTTTATGCTCCTACAAAAAATTTAAAATTTTCTTTAGCTCGTGCAAATCAAGTTGTTAGAAGATTAAATACTTTAGGATGGATTAATAACTCTCAATACAATGAGGCACTTAAATTTAAGCCTAAAATTTATAATGATACACTTACTAGAAATAAAGCACCATATGCTGTTGATTACGCATTAAAAGAACTTAAAGACAAAGTCAAAGATTTAAAAACTGGTGGCTATACTATAAAATTAACTATTGATTTAGAAGCACAATTAATTGCCAAAGAGGCTTTAAAATATGGTTATGACAAAATCAAAAAAAGAGATAAATACGTAGATACTAATAAAAGTAATACAAAATCTTTAAATGGTGCAATAATTAGTATTGAAAATAATACAGGAAAAATACTAACTTTAGTAGGTGGTGTTGACTATAAGAAGTCTTCTTTTAATAGAGCTACTCAAAGTAAAAGACAACCAGGAAGTGCAGTTAAACCTTTTGTCTATCAAACAGCACTTAATTTAGGTTATTCAACTGTAAGTAACTTAGTTGATATATCTAGAACATTTGAATATGGTGATAAAAGTAAAAAAGATAGATATAATAAAACAAAAAAATGGAAACCAGGTAATTATGAAAGTAATTATAAAGGTATGATTACACTTAGAGAAGCACTTGTACATTCAAGAAACTTAGCTACTATTAATCTTGTAAATGAAATGGGTATTGATGTAATACATGATAATCTTGAACTTTTTGGATTTAAAAATTTACCTTTAGATTTATCAATTACACTTGGAAGCTTTGGTATTTCACCATTAGATTTAAGTGAAATGTATACTTTAATATCAAATAATGGAGTAAAAGTAAAACCATATATAATTGAATCTATTAAAAATAAAGATGGTGAAGTTATTAATTTTGATACAGTAACACAAGAAATACAAACTAAAGAACAAGCATTTTTAATGACAACTATATTACAAGATGTAGTAACAAGAGGAACAGCAAGAAGAGCAAAAGTAAAAGGGTTACAAGTTGCTGGAAAAACTGGTACTACAAATAACTATAAAGATGCATGGTTTTGTGGATATAGCCCAAGTATACAAACAATTGTATGGTTTGGAAATGACAACTACACTCCTATGGGAAGAAAAGAAACTGGTGGGGGATCTGCTGCACCTGTATTTTCATATTTTTATAAATCATACTTAAATATTCATCCTGAATTAAAAAGAAAATTTGACATCCCTAAAAATATAATTAGCCATAGATATAATGGTAAAATGGAATACTTCACAGAAGTATCACCTATGCCACAACATCAAATAATACAAATAAAAACTGATTCAGATGAAGAGATAGAGTTTTAAACTATATTTTTATTTACAACGTTATAATAAATAAGATTTTAGATATAAAAAAAGGCTAACTATAAAAATAGTTAGCCTTTTTTATTTAAATAAATAAAGTATTTCTACTTTATTTATTTTATTAACAAGAATAAGTAGAAATGTACTCAAATGCTGTTGGTCTACCTTCTACAGGTATTACATGTCTTTCAAACATATAATCAACATATTCTTTAACATATTCAGGACTCATAATTGGAGCTAAGAATTCATAATCTTTTTCAAGACCTTCTAATGCATCTCTAAATGTATTTGGAAGTTCAGGAATTTTTCTCTCAGCAATTTCATCTCTAGTAAGTTCAAATAAATCTTCATTAAATGGACCAACTAAATCGTAACCACCTTTTTCAATTCCATCAAGACCAGCTATCATAAGAACTGCAAATGCTAAATAAGGACATGCAACACTATCAGGGAATCTAGTTTCAATTCTAGTAGCACCTTCACCAGCACCATATGGAATTCTACATGCTGCAGATCTATTTTGAGAAGAATAAGTTAATATTCTTGGAGCTTCAAATCCTGGTAATAATCTCTTAAATGAGTTTGTTGATGGATTTGTAAATGATGCAACTGCTTCTTTATGAGCAAAAATACCACTTAAATAATCTAAGGCAGTTTTACTTAAGTTAGCATACTCACCTTCTTTATAGAATAAGTTTTTACCATCTTTCCATAAAGATTGGTGTACGTGCATACCATTACCATTATCATTATAAATTGGTTTTGGCATAAATGTACAAGTTTTACCATTTAAGTGTGCAACCATTTTACAAACATATTTATATTTTTGAACATTATCAGCAGCTGTAATAATATCAGAATAAACTATACCAATTTCATGTTGACCTTGAGCAACTTCATGGTGTCCTAAAACAACTTCTAATCCAACTTGTTCTAATACTAACATCATTTCAGCTCTTAAATCTACTGCTGGATCTGTAGGTTGTACTGGGAAGTAACCACCTTTAACTCTAGGTCTATGACCCATATTTCCAACTTCACCATAATCAGCATTATCAGCCCAGTGACCTTCATCAGTTTCTACTTTGAATGATTGTTGGTTGTCATTATCAATAATTTTAACATCATCAAAAATAAAGAATTCATTTTCTGGACCAAAGTATGCTGCATCTGCTACACCTTTATCAGCTAAAGCTTGTAATGCTTTTTTAGCAATTGATCTTGGACATTTAGCATATAATTCTTTTTTATAAATATCATATACATCACAAATAACAATAATTGTGCTATCTGCTGTAAATGGATCTAAAAATGCAGATTCAACATCTGGTTGTAATAACATATCAGATTCATTAATTGGTTGCCAATTTTCAATACTTGAACCATCAAATGGTAATCCACCCTCTAGTTGACCTGCAGTTACTGCACTCATTCTATATGAAATATGATGCCAAGCACCTTTTATATCTGTGAATCTAAAATCCACAAACTGAACTTCATTTTCTTTACAAAATGAAAAAAACTCTTCTGTATTATTTACAAATTTACCCATTTGATAATTCTCCTTAAATTTAAAGTACCTCTAGAAATAATATATTAATAACTTATATTATTTCTAGAGGTACTCTTTAATATATTGTATCAAAAAAATAATTTATTAAACAAGTAAATTGTCTAATAAATATACATTTTATACAAATTTACCCATCTTTATTAATTTTTTTGATTAATTCTTCTAAAACTTTTTTTGCTTCTTCAATTTTAGGTTGACATCCACCAGCAGCTTCATGTCCTCCACCATCATATTTAAGCATAAGTTCACCAATATTAGTTTGTGAAGTCTTATTTATAATAGATTTACCTGTACTATATACTACATTTTGCTTATTTCTACCCCAAACTGTATGTATTGATATATTAATCTCAGGATATAATGCATATATCATAAATCTATTACCAGGATAAATAATATCTTCATTCATATAATTTACTATAATAAGATTTTTATATACAGTAGCACATCTTTTTAATTGAGTAATGAATTCTTTTTCATACCTAAAGTATAAATCTACTCTTTCTTTTACATCTGGCAATTCTAATATTTCATCAATTGATAATTGAGCACAATGATCAATTAGATCCATCATAAGTTGATAGTTTGATACTGAAAATTCTTTAAATCTTCCAAGTCCTGTTCTACTATCCATAAGAAAACTCAGTAGCTCCCAACCTTGAGGGTTTAGTATATCTTCAATATTAAATTGTGCACTATCTGCTTTATTTGCTGCATCCATCATATCTTTAAATCTATTTGGAAATTTTTCATCTCCTCCATAATATTGATATACTACCTCAGCAGCACTAGGAGCATCTGGTATTATGATATGATTTTCCATCTCTTCATTTCTAAGTGTTTCACTATAATGATGATCAAATGCTAAATGAACTCCATCAACATATGGAAGATTTGTAGTTATATCATCTTCTGTTATATCTATTTTTCCATCTTGCATATCTTTTGGATGAACAAAAGATATTTCATCTATTATTCCTAAATATTTTAATAATGTCCCACAAACAAGACCATCCATATCACTTCTGGTTACAAGTCTATACATTTTATTTGACATACTTTCTCCTATTAATTACCTATATATGATTATTTTATCAATTTTTTACTTAAATTAATTAAGAAAATATCTAAAACTTATGATATAGTTTTTCTTTTTTTTCATAACTTACACATCTTGTATATCCAATATCTTTTGCCATAGTACAAACTTTATCATATTTATATCCAATTTGTTCTACACTGTGTGCATCAGATGAAAATGTGATATCTATATCTAATTCATATGCTAATTCTAGTAACTCTTTAGATGGATATTGTTCTTTTATTGGTTTTCTAAGCCCTGCACTATTTATTTCTAAAGTCATATTTGATTTTTTAATCTGTTTCATTGCCTTATAAGCAATTGATTTAATATCTTTATTTGGCATATATTTAAAAACTTTAATTAAATCAAGATGTCCAACAATATTAAAATAATTACTTTTTGCCATATCTTCAATAGTATTAAAATATTTTATCCATATATCATCAATATTTTGATTTTCATATTCTTTTAAAAATGCTGGATTATCAAAACCCCAAGTATCTAGGAAATGAACCGAACCTATTAAATAGTCTACATTTGAATTTAATATTTTATCTTCCATATATTTTTGATTTTTCATAAAATCAACTTCATATCCAAGTAAGATATTTATTTTATGTTTATATTTTTCTTTTAAAAATAAAACTTCATTCTCATATTGTTCAATATCATTTATATTCATTCTATATTCAGGTTCAAAATCCATTGGTGCATGATCCGTAAATCCATAAATATCTATTTTTAAATCTATTGCTTTTTCAACATAATCTTCCATACTTCCTGTAGCATGATTACATCTAGTGGTATGGTTATGTAAATCTACTCTCATTATTAGCTTCGTACTTGATTTCTACCTGAATTTTTAGCTTTATATAAACCTTCATCAGATGCTATAATCATTTCATCAATTGAATCAAGTTTATTTAAACTGTAGCCTATAGATACTGTATATGTAATATCACCTTTTACAGTAGATATAATATTATTTTCAAATGATGCTCTTATATTTTCGAGTAATTGTAAAAAGTCATTTTCATTTTCATTAAATACCATTGTACAAAATTCTTCTCCACCAAATCTAGACACAATACAATCAATATCTTTTATTTCTTGATTTACTATTTTAATAACTTCTTGAATTGCTACATCTCCAATATCATGACCATAAGTATCATTAATATTTTTAAACTTATCTATATCTATCATAAATAATTTTACATTATCATATTTTTTAAACTTTTTTAATCCTTCTTGAAAAAAGTATCTTCTATTGTACGCACCTGTCAAAAAGTCTTTATTAGCCTTATTTTTAATATCTTCGAATAAATCTAGTATTTCTAAAGAAGAATTTAGTCTTGCATAAAATTCTTCTTTAGAAAAACCTTTGTATAGAAAATCATTTGAACCATATTTTAAGAACTTAGCAATTAAATTATTATCTTTATTATCCGTAATAGTTGTAATATTCAATTCATCTTTTGAATATGTTTTTCTAATATTCTTTACTAGTTTTAATCCGTCCATATTTGGCATATTATAATCAGTATATATCATATTAATATTTTTATTTTTATGTAAAATTTTCAGTGCTTCTACTCCGTCTTTTGCATAAAGTGTATTTAGTTGGTATTTTTTTAATAATCCAATAATAATTTTTGCCATAGTTATACTATCATCAACAACTAATACTGTTTTATTTTTGTTTGATACAATTCTTTTGACTAAATTAGTAGTGTATTCAAATGAAAATGATGAATCTTTTATAACATAATCCATAATATCCATATTTCTAAATTGTTCTTCTTTATCTTCTTGACCTGTTAAAACAATTGATGGGATATTAAATTTAGTTACAAATGAAACAACTTCTCCATTTGGAGCATCTGGTAAACCTAAATCAAGTAAGGCTACATCTATTTTACCTTTATACTCAAGTAATTTGTCTGCACATTCTTGTTTGCTATGTGCAACTACAGGATTAAAACCTAACTCATCTTTAATTTTATGAGCAAGTTTTGTACAAATAGTTCTACTATCATCTACTATTAATATATTTACACTCATTTTAAAAGTCCTGCCCCATTTATTTTAGTACTTCTTTCTTGTGCATATTTTCTTTCATTATTGATAATATCATATTTCCAAATAGGAGCAGATGCTTTAAAATCTTCAACAAATTCATCAATAAGCTCTAAAGCAACTCTTCTTTTAGGAGAACAAACAGCAGCTATATAAGAGCTTTGATGATTTAAGACATCACCTCTGCTATGTGCCATTAATACTATAGCATTTTGTTCTTTTGCTTTTTGCTGCCATGATTCAAACCAATTATTTAAAATTGGTTCATATATATCAAAACTAAGTCCTGAAATATTATCTTCATCTCTTACTACTCCAACAAAAGTAATTATTGCACCATAATTTGAGTTTTTAAATTCATTATACCATGACGAAGTTATTTCATTTACAGGTAAATCTCCATCATAAATTTTTAAATAGCTATTCATTTCATCCCCCACATACAGGAGGAAGTAAAGATATTTTATCTCCACTATTTAATGGGTGGTCTTTCTTATTTACAAGAGTATCATTTATCGCAATTGCTGAATTTTCAAGCCACTTTATTAAATCATTATCTTGTTTTAATATTTCACTTAATTGGTTAAGATTTTTTATATCAACTTCAATAGGTTCTTTTTTTATTGGTCCTAAAAACTCAACTTTTATCATTTTAACCCTTTTTTTACTGTTATTACACTATTATATCACTACTAGTATTACTTCAATATTAAGTATAAAAGGATATATGTGATTTTTGCAAAAATTGATTTTATTAATTTATTACCTTTTTATGTATTTATTAAAAAAAATATAAAATCTTCTCAAATAAAACAAATTATAAATTACAAGAAGTCATATCCATCTAAAATAAATAAGCAACTAAAAAGACGTCAAATTGATGCTGCATTTATCTCATCAATTGCATCAAGAGGTAAATCTAGTATAGATTTAGGAATAGTAGCAAAAAAAGATGTTTTATCTGTATTAGTATTAGATAGAAAAAATCAAGATGATTATCAATCTGATACATCAAATGCCTTAGCAAAAGTATTAAATACAAATGGTGAAGTTTTAATAGGTGATAAAGCTTTAAAATATTATTACTCAAATAATAATAATGACTTCATAGACTTAGCAAAACTATGGAATGAGAAATATAATTTACCATTTGTTTTTGCCCTTTTATCTTATAATAATCATAAAAAGTATCTATCAAGCTTAGCAAATAGATTTAAAAAATCTAATATAAAAATACCTATGTATATTTTAAATAGTTATTGTAAAAGAACTAATTTATCACAAAAACAAATAAAAGACTACTTAGATTTAATTTCATATGATATAGGATATAAAGAAAAACAATCATTAAAATTATTTTTTAAATTACTAAAAGAAAAAGGATTATAATAAATGGGAATATTAGACTCAATAATATTAGGAATAATTGAAGGCTTTACAGAGTTTTTACCAATAAGTTCAACAGGGCATTTAATTGTAGCCTCACAATACTTAGGTATTGATCAAACTGCTGTTACAAAAGCATATGAAGTTATTATTCAATTTGCTGCTATATTAGCCGTTGTATTTAACTATAGTGATAAAATTACATTTGAGAAAATCGAACTTTGGAAAAAGCTTATTTTAGCATTTATTCCAATTGGTGCAGTTGGATTTGTATTTTCACATCAAATAAAAGAGATGTTTAATATTCAAACAGTTGCCATTATGTTTATAATTGGTGGTATTATTTTCCTTATTGCAGAAAAATTTTATGATGAAACAAAAGCCCATATTAATGATGTAGAAGAAGTTACTTACAAACAAGCTTTACTTATAGGTTTAGCTCAAGTTACTGCACTTATTCCAGGTACTAGTCGTGCTGGTGGAACAATACTTGGAGCTATGTTTGTAGGACTTAGTAGAAAAGCCTCTGCTGAGTTTTCATTTCTTTTAGCATTACCTGTTATGACTGCTGTTACTGGATATGATTTATTAAAACATTATAAAGAATTTAGTGATGCTAATTTTTTAGTTTTAGGTATTGGATTTGTTGTTGCATTTATAATGGCATATATTACTATAAAGTTATTCTTAAAGTTTTTAGAAAAGTTTACATTTGTAGCATTTGGTATATATCGAATTATATTTGGAACAGTTTTATTAATATGGTTCGTATAAATAAAAGCTAAAAGCTTTTATTTACTTGAATGTTGAGAAACAATAGATAAAAACTCATCTTTTGTTTTTTTATCTTTTTTAAATGACCCTCTAAGTGCTGAAGTTACTGTTGTTGAACATATTTTTTCAACACCTCTCATCTCCATACACATATGTCGTGCGTCAATCATAACAGCAACACCAATTGGGTTAATTGCCTCATTTATAGCATCTGCTATTTGTTCTGTTAGTTGCTCTTGTATTTGAAGTCGTCTTGCAAATACATCTACTACTCTTGGTATTTTACTAAGCCCTATTACTTTTCCATTTGGTATATATGCAACATGCGCTTTTCCTATTATTGGTAGCATATGATGTTCACACATTGAATAAAATTCTATATCTTTTACAACTACCATTTCATCATTACTTGAAGTAAAAAGTGCCTTTTTTATTATTTCATGTGCATCTTTTTCATAACCACTACACATAAACTCCCAAGCCTTTTTTACTCTTTTTGGAGTATCTAATAGCCCTTCTCTTGAAGAATCTTCACCTATATGTTCTAAAATATCTTTTACTGCATTTTCCATTTTTTATAATCTCCAAATAAATATTTGTAATTATACTAAAAATTACTTTATAACACTTCCTAAATCCCAAATAGGTGTCATAATAGCTAGAACTAACCACAAAATAATGCTTGAAATAATAAATATTAATATGGGTTGATAATAAGTTTTAAATTTATTTATATCTTTTTTTGTATTTGCATCATAAATCATAACTATATCACTAAGAAGCTTTTCATATTTATTACTCAATTGTGCTGTATTTAATAATCTTAAACTAACTAAATCAAACATTTTAGTTTGTACAAAAGCATAATGAATACTCTTACCATTTTTAATATCTTTTAAAATATATTGTAGTTTTGATTTTACATATATATTATTAACAATATCTACACTATTTAAAAGTGCATTATAAAAACTCTCTTTTGAATTTATTTGTAATGATATACTCAAAAATAATTTATAAAAAATTATATTTTTGTAAATTTTACTAAATATTGGTATATTAAATAAAAATATTTTATCTATTTGGTATATAAAAGAATTATATATTATTTTTAATATACTAGTAATAATTAAAATAATAAACATAAGTATTAAATAATCATGTGTAATATAATATCTTATATCTAATAGTATTTGTGTAGATAAAGGAAGATTATCTCCAAACTGACTATAAATATTTTCAAATTTTGGTATTACATATATAAATAATATAAAAATAGTCATAACTATACTAAATAATAAAATAAGAGGATAAGTGAGTAGTTCTATAATACTATTCTTTATATTTCTCTCAATTTTTAACATCTTATACATAGCATTTATTGCATCTTTAAAATTTGTGTTTTCTTGAGCTATCTTAAAAAAAATAATACTATTGCCAATATATGGTTTATTATGCTTAATATTTTCATATATATTTTGGCCATTTTTAATACTACTTGATATCTCTTCTAAGAACATTTTATTTTGCTTATTAAAGTTACTTTTTAACAATATATCTATTATATATTTTATCTCTAGATTTGCTTCTAGCATTATCTTTAATTCATAAAATAATTCTATTTTTTCATTCTCATTTACAAAATATTTATTTATATTTTGATCTAGTTCTTTGATAAAAATAACATTTTTTGGATATAAACTACTTTTTAATAATAAGCCACTATTTAAAGATTCCAAAATAGTTGTTTTTATTTCTTTATTTTCTTGATAATATATTTTATATTTCATTTTTATAATACTCATTTATACTAGTAGTTCCATCAAGTACTTTCTCATATAAGTACTCATTAAGAGATTTAATATTTATATTCTCATATAGTTTATCTAGATTATTTGTATCTTGTATATATTTTTGATTATCTTTATTGATTTGTAAGTACTGTGCTATTATATTTCTTTTTGTATAACCACTGTAATTACACTTTTTACAGCCTGCTTCTTTATAAAAATTACCATCTTTTATTTTACATTCACATAAACTTCTATAAAGTCTTTGGGAAATTACCAGTTTTAGCACTGATGATATTAAGTATGGTTTTGCTTTTAAATCAAAGAGTCTTGATATTGTCTTTATTGCATCATTTGTATGTAGTGTTGCTATTACTAGGTGTCCAGTAAGTGATGCTTGTATTGCAATATTAAGTGCCTCTTCATCTCTAATTTCTCCAATTAAGATTACATCAGGGTCTTGTCTTAAGACATTTTTTAATACCAATTCATATGTAAGACCAATATCATTATTAATACTTATTTGGGTTATATCATCAAGTTTATATTCTACGGGATCTTCTATTGTTATTATTTTTTTATTATGCTTATTTAGTGAATTTAACATAGAATACAAAGTGGTTGTTTTACCACTTCCTGTTGGGCCAGTTACTAGTATTAAACCTTGTGTTTGATTAATATTTTGTTTAATTGTTGAATATAATTTTTCTTCAAAACCTATTTGATTTAATTTTATCTTTGCGTTTTGATTATTAAGTATTCTAATTACAATAGACTCTCCATAAGTATTAGGTAAAATTGAAACTCTAAAATCATATTCTATATTATTTATAGTACTTGAAAACACACCATTTTGAGGTAACCGCAAAATTGAAATATCCATAGAACCTAATGTTTTTATAATTGAACTTAAAATATTAAATAAAGAAAATTCAAAATTAAATATTCTTTTTAAAATACCATTTATTCTAAACCTTATTGCTAACATTTCATTTTGAGCTTCAATATGTATATCACTAGCATTATTTTTTATGGCTAAGGATATAAGTTTTTCAAAGTATATTCCAATATTTGAGTTATTATTATCTTTTTTATTAATCGTATTAATTGATTTCACACTATATTCATAAATCTGAATTTTTTCTTTTATATTTAATAAAAATATATTAAACTCTTCTTTTTTTATATTTATGACCTTTATAGGATAATCAAATAAATTTATTAATTTCTCATTACTTATATCTTCAACAGATGCTACTAATATATACAAATCATATTTATTAATTGGAATAATTTTATATTTAAGAATATTTTTTAAGCCTACTTTCTTAATTAAATTATAATCAATAATATATGAATCTAAATTACTTTTCATCAAATACCTTTAAAATTGAAATATTATTTTTATCTTTTAATTCAATCTCATTTTTATAAATATTTGTAATAATTTTATTTTTATAGTTATCACCTTTTTTATACCACCTATTATCTATTAGTACGTATTCACCTATAATTGCTTTAGTCAATTTAGTATTTTTTGACTTCATTTTTATAAATGGATTTTTTAATTTATATTTACTTATATTATTTTTTTGATAATTTACTTTTTTATTAATATTATATGTAATATCTAGATATATCTTTTTATTATTATATATAATATTATATGAAATAATTTTATACTCTAAATATGTATTATTTATAAACTTCACTATTTTATTTATATTTGAATTAATTTTTATATTTATAGTTCTATTGCCTAAGATAATACTTGTTAAATCAATTTTATCCTTTTTTAAAACTTCTTCAAAATAATTTATCATTTCTATTTGAGATTTATTATTTGTACTATAAATATTTGCATTATAATTTTCATTTACAATTTTAGGTTTATATATAAAATAAAGTATTATAATCATAATTGGAATAATATATAAAATTATTTTCTCTTTATTTGTAAAATTATCAAAATACATCTTATTGTTCAATTTCTAACTCCAACATATATTTATTTTTGTTTTTATAAATATTTTTTATTTTTATTTTATTCTTATAAAAATTTATAAACTTATCTAGATTCTTTTTATTATTTGAAACAATCTTTAAATCATATTTATTATTATAGGTGAGCTTTTGTATTTGAATTTTATAAATATTACATAACTTTATAATATCATATACTATTTCTTTATTCTTCTTATATATTGTTGTACTAATAGGCTTTATAACTTTTGGTTTATTTACAGTTTCATATCCAATAATTAATAATGCTAATAGAATTAAATAACCAATATAATATAAATAAAATTTTGATTGTTTTGGTTTTTCAAATTTTATATATTCTTCATTATTTATTATAAATTTTTCTTGATAATTATTTATTTGCTTTTGATTTATTATATTTATATTATTTATTTCTAGTTTATATTTATATTTTACAAATGATTTTATATCTTCTATTTCATAATTTTTATTCTCTTTAAAAAAATATAATTTACTATTTTTATAGATTGAAAAATAATCATTTGTTATAAATAAATCTATTGTATTTGTTTGATTTAAATAATAATATTTAAATATATTGGCATATGTTTGAATATATTTATTAGTAATACTTACAATATATATTTCATAAATATTTGATTCACTAATATAAAAGTAAAATATTCTTTCATTTATTTGAAGATTGATGTCATTTGATTGTATTGATGTTGTAAGGAAGTTGTATATATTTGAAGAGGAAATTTTTTCTGTGGTTTGTATTGTTATATTTTTGCATAAAAGAGGTGATATTAAAAAAATATCACTCGAAGTCATATCCTAGCTCTTTTAATGAAGTTTTATTTTTACTCCAGCCTTTTTTAACTGATACAAATAGTTCTAGATAAACTTTTTTATATGCTATCTTTTCTATTTTCTTTCTAGCGTTTAGCCCTATTCTTTTAATAGCTTCTCCACCTTTACCTATTATCATACCTTTTTGAGTTGCTTTTTCAACTACGATCGTGGCTTTGATTACTTCTACATTTGGTTTTTCTTCTACTTTATCAATCATAACATCAGCTTCATAAGGTATCTCATCACTAATATTATCAAATACAGATTCTCTAATAAATTCTCTATATATTTCTCTCATATGAGTAGTTGTTAATATTTCTGTATCATATAAATATGGAGAAACAGGAAGATGTTTTACAACCTCATTTAGTAATTGAGCTTGTTTTGTACCTTTTTTTAATGAAATTGGAATAAGCGATTCATATTTATCACTATGTTTTTTATATTCTTCAATTTTATCATGTACTTCTTGAGCAGTAACAAAATCTGTTTTTGTAAGTAGTAAAATATGTTTTGTATTTTTAGTATTTAATTCTAAGAATTTTTCATAATGTACAACTTTATCTGTAACAGGAGCTAAAAATAGTATTAAATCACAATCACCCATTGCTTTTAAAGCTTCTTCTAGCATAAACTGATTAATAAGTTTTTCTTGTTTGTGAAGTCCTGGAGTATCTACAAATATAATTTGATCATCTTCGTGCATTACTATTGTATTTGATCTTTTTCTAGTAGCATTTGCTTTATGTGAAACCATATTAATCTTTTCACCCACTAGCCAATTTAACAGTGAACTTTTCCCTGCATTTGGTCTTCCAATAGCACTTACATAACCACATTTATTCATATATTTCCTTTTATTTGTTCTTATTTTATCTTAATTTTACTTAAAGCTACTTCTAAGAATTAACTTAAGTTGAAGTTATATTTATTATAATTAGAAATAATAAATTATATCTAGGAGATTTATGAAAATATTACTTATGTTGTTTATTCTTATATTTTTAACTGCTTGTAATGATACAAAAAATCATACTTCATATAATGGTAAAAAATTAATTAAAGATAAATGTTCATCATGTCATAACCTAGATTTACCACCTTCTTGGGATAAATCAGAACTTGCACCTCCTATAATGGCGGTTACATTTCATGTTTATGATTTATTAACTCCTGATATAACAAAAAAAATATCTACTTCAAAAGAATTTATAAAATCATATGTATTAAACCCAAACAAAGATATATCTCTTTGTGATAAGAATAGTTTAAAACAATATGGACTTATGCCCTCTTTAAAAGGTAAAGTAAGTAAAGATGAACTTGAAGCAATATCTATTTATATGCTGGAATATTATACAAAAGAAAATCTGTATAAAATACAAGCAGCAAAAAAATATATGAGTTCATTACCAAAAGGTAAACAAATTGCACTTAAATATAAATGCCTTTCATGTCATAAAGAAAATAAAAATTTAGTAGGACCATCTTTTAAAAATATAGCTAATAAATTAAGTATCATACAAATAAAACAAAGTATAAAAAATGGTAGTAAATTTAAATGGAAAGAATTTCATAATGCAGTAATGCCACCATTTAAAAAAATAAATCAAAGTGAAATAAATCAATTAGCAAAATGGATTAAAAATGTTAAATAAAATTTTACTAAGTATTTTTATATCATCATATTTATTTGCATCAAATAATACTTCACTGCTATTGTTAAATGGAAACTGTACAACTTGCCACTTTATAAATCAATCAATATCAGCACCATCAATGAAAATAGTACAAAAACGCTATAAAGAAGCATTTAAAGATAAAAAACAATTCGTAAATTATATGTCTACTTGGATAAATAATCCAAATATTGAAGGTTCAATTATGAGAGATATGATAAAAAAATATGAACTAATGCCTCATATGCAGTTTGATAAACAAACTCTAAAAGAAATTACAACATATTTATATGAAAACGAATTAGAGTAGTCTCTAAAATTCTTATATAAAAAAAGCCAAAGTAATTAAACTCTGGCTTTTATTTTACTAATACTAGTTATAGTTTAGCTACAGTGTCCACCACCACAACAAGAACCACCACTACTTTGTTCTGCAGCTTTTGCTTTTTCTTGTGCTTCTTTGTAAGCTTGACCTTCTGCACTACATGCACTAACACCTGCTGGAAGATTTGGTTGAATAGTATCGTTTCCAATTTCTCCATCAGCTTGTGATTTTTCTATATTTTCCCAAAGTGCTTTTGCAGCTTCTTGGTATTTTTTACCTGTTACAGAATCTGGATAGAAATATGCAACTGGTTTACCTTCATCTCCACCAACTCTAATAGAAGGCTCAATAGGAATACTTGCTAATACTTTTGTATTATATTGTTTTGCTAACTCATCACAAGTACCGCTTCCAAATATATCAGACTCAGTATTACATGATGGACAAACAAATCCACTCATATTTTCAATTATTCCAGCTACTGGTATATGAAGCTTATCAAACATCTCTAAAGATCTTCTAGAATCATCAAGTGCAACATGCTGAGGAGTTGTTACATTTATTCCTGCTGCTACTGGTACACTTTGTGCAAGTGTAAGTTGAGCATCACCTGTTCCTGGTGGCATATCAATAACTAAACAGTCTAATTCAGACCATAAAATATCTTGAAGTAATTGCTGAATAGCTTTTTGAACCATAGCACCTCTCCATACAAGAGCAGCACCTTCTTCAACAAGGCTTCCCATTG